>Ga0247822_10000001_pt1 | contig 229210 bp, 299 predicted proteins | sample 13C_Cellulose_Da_FD_192423 | JGI IMG/M metagenome (GOLD analysis project Ga0247822, IMG submission 192423) | Soil microbial communities from agricultural site in Penn Yan, New York, United States - 13C_Cellulose_Day30 | ecosystem: Environmental > Terrestrial > Soil > Agricultural land...
ACAAGGTTCTCTACGCGGTGATCGTCGCCTGCAACCCACTTCTCCTGAGAGGTAAAACCACTCGTATATAGTGACGCAATTCCGCTGCCAATGAAGGCGTCGCTGCCGAACGCCATGTGCGGCCGGAAGATCATATCGCCCAGCAACAAAACATGCGGCCGTTTGGAGCCCATCAGCAGAGGGGCGCCGTTGGTGGTCTGAAAGACACCAGCCACGTGATTGGGATCACCGGTGTCTTGAACGATGAAGTTCATCGGGATGTGAAACGCCCGATCACCCATCAGGAGTTTGGCCGGGTTCGTCCCCAGGAGGTTGTCCATCTGGTGGTGCCTTTCTCATGAGTTGCCAGACTCGATAGCGGTAGTAGATCCACTGCGCGGCCATCGTCGTCAGGAGCAGTGCGCGTTCATTGTGCGACATGTCCTTGATGGCGACGCCACCGAGGCGGTTGTTGTGGAAGTACTTGTAGTGCTTGTTGACGAACAAGACTCCGCAGAGCATGTTCAATGACGACCCGAGCCACATGCCGGCGAGCTCAGCACGTGCACCAAACACGACACTGAGCAGAAACCCGCCCGCGACAGTCACTAGGAACGAGGTACAGATCGCGTAGAAGAACTCAGCGACGAGGATTCGATGGAGAGGTCGCACTCAATGGTCTCCGATTTTGTAACGACACGGCGAACACGCACTGTGCTCAGGTGCTTGATCGTGTAACCCGCATTGAGCAGGTCAGCGATGCGAGTCTGGTACCAGACCGCGAGCTCCTCTGGCGTATCGCGAACGATGATCCGCTTCCAACCTTCGGATGTCTTCGTCTCCAGCGCATAATCCAACTGGATCTCAGGCTCATTCGGATCCGGCTCGACCGGACGCTCGATACGATCCAAGGCGGTGTTGTAGTCGGGATCATCCGCACGACGATCCCAGTTGCCAAGTACATCCGGCATAGCTATCTCCGCGGGTAGTGGGGACCGCCGATCACAGGACCCGGGACGCTGACCTTGACCGGAAAGCCCTCCCAGTCCGCGATCTTCTCGATCTCCGGATTCTTGCGGTCGAGATAGACGAAGAGGGTCGAGACGGCGGCGCCGATCCCAACCCTCCCCTCTGATCCGACACGCTCCTGGAGGCGTTCAGCAGCCTCCTGCATCTGCTGTGGGTTGGGCTCGTTCATAGGCCGAGATCTCTCAGCACGACAATGCTGGCGTCCACCGCGGCCAGGAATTGCTGGGGATTCGTCGCATCCCACTTGCACTCCGGCAGAGCTCGCGAACCGGGCTTGTACCTCCGCTGCAAAGACTTCGCCTTCCCGAACGCCTCAAGCGTCAGAAGGCTCGGCATCTGGACCATGTAGCCGAGCAAGCCAGCCAGCGTCCCGAGCCGAATGCAGTCGATGGCCTGCATGAGGTTTTGCACCTCTTCGGTCAAGAAGTGATAGCCCTCCTGACCCCACGTCACCGGCCGAATTGGCAGCAGCATGGATCCAGCCAGGCAGACCATACAGACATCAGGATTGTCTGCATCAAGCCGGATGAAGACGTGCATGTTGATCTCCACATTCGGAGTCGACATCGCAGTGACGAGGTCATTCCGCGCCATCTGCAACCAGTCCGCCATCGAGCGTGCCTTCTCGCCGAACTTCTTCTGATGAAAGTCGTGCATCGCGCTCTTGCTTTCCCGGGACAGATCGGCGCCCGTTCCGGTCCCACACCTTGATCATGGCAATCATGCGCTTGGCAGCGCTGGAGCGATTCTCGGCGGTGATGGGACCGTGAGCCGAGATCGTATCGAGGAGAGCGTCAGCCAGTGCCTTTTCAAGCGTCGGCCGGTCGCTGCCCATGTTGATCGGCAAGTGGGCCTCGGTATCGAGAGCCTCCTTCCGTTGAGCATTGAGCCTTGCGGTTTCCTGCCTGTGCTTCTCCAGTGCGATCTCATCACCCTGGAGGCCAGCCAGTGTCTCTCGCAGAACGAGAATCTCGATCTGCCGCGAGGCTTCCAGCGCGGACCGAAGCCGAACCGCATACTCTTCGAGCGTATGCACGCGGTCGTTGAGGTTCCGGACGATCCGATCGCGCTGAATCCGAATGTCCTCGACAGGCTCGCCAGCCGGACCCGGAAGATCCTGAGGACCGGCTGCGCCCAGATGACCGGATCGGCCGTCGCAGAAGCCGTCCGGCGCGTGGTGCTGATGGACTGGCCGAAAGCCGGCCGGCCAACCCGGGCACCGCGGATCCATCGCATACTTGCCACAACCTTTGCAGCGAGGTGCGCGGTGAGGCGGATAAGGCAGCAGTGCCTTAATCCAGTCGTCAGCGAGCTGGTAGTCGCGAGTGTGCTGGTGCGTGACAGGATGCTCGTAGTCGTCCCACGAGTCGTCACCGCCGCGATACGACTGCGTGATCAGAGCCCGGCGCAACTGGTCCCAGGGAATTTTGTCGTCAGAGATGGGAACTCCTGCGATGAAGAGCGCACCTCTGACAATGATGAACGTCTCTCTATCACGAGAGATGATGATTTCGTCGGACATACTACCCTGCAATGAGCCAGCCCAGGCCGAAGCCCAGTACGAGAAGAAAGAGAAGGCAACCCACCGGACCGTGCCAAAGCGGCCGGTCCGGTGGATGCTGCGATTCAATCCGCGGGTTTTGATCAGGCCTTGGCAGGATAGTAGCCCTCGGGCGGTGCGTGGGCCTCCCAGAAGGAGTCCTTCTCACCGTTCCAGTAGTTGGCCTGCTGGAGCATCTGCAAGGAGTGCTCCTGATCGTCCGACAGGAGCAGGAGCATGCCAATCCGGGCGACCGAAGTGGTGATCTTCCGGCGACGCTCCGAATCGCTGGAAGCGAAGTTAGCGCCGTCCATGAAGTCAGACAGCGCCATCTCCAGGTCGTCGAGTGCTCGATCCTTCGCCCAGAGGATCCCGGCTTCCGGCATGGAAACGGTCTTCATTCGATTTCCTTCAATACAGCTGCCAAAGGCCCCGGTCGCTTCAGTCAGGGCCTGCTCCAGCTTCGTCTTTGCCTCGTCGATCCGGGTCGCCATAGCGTCGCTTCTTGAGGAGTCGAACGGCCGCTGCCGGGTTCAGCAGCGTGAAGAAGATCAGATGAGTCGGCTCTCCGGTGAGAAAGGTCCCATCCGGGTGCGGATCGTGGACATAGTCGAAGCCCATGAGGCCACGACAGCGTCCGACAACCGCGTGCCGACCAGTCGTGCATTCCCGCGGCGAGTTCCCGATGATGATCACTGGGGCCTGGCGCGGGACAGGGTAGAGGATCGGACGGTCGTCGAGAATCAACTCGATGGCCTGGAGTCCGAAGCCAGCCAGCCACTCCTGAAACACGTCCCAGTCCCAGGAGTCGCCGTCGCAGGCGGTCGGAACGTGCTCGACAGGGACGTCCAGCACGGTCGCGACACAAGCCCGGAAACAGCTCGTCGGGGTCGGCTGCGTCACCCGGATGGCCACAGGCACCAGTGTACGGGCAGTCAGCTGCTCCGTTAGCACACTAATGTCATTGCAGGCCGCGTCCCAGCAAGCCTTCATGGCTCGGGCGTCGGCGTGTGCCATCCGAAGCATTTTGCGGGCTGCTACGAGCGCAGGCGTCGCGTCAGGCGGCTCCGAGGACGTTTCCGCGGCCCGAATCTCTCGGGAACGCCTCAAAACGTCTCGGAGAGCCTCTCCGTGACCCATAAGCCCGCCAAAAGCCAGCTTCGCATCGGAACTCATCCATGCGAAAGCTGGCTCAGATTCAACTCTACCGATCTGTCCGAAGATCTGGGCGGCAATGCCGGCCAGCAGATCGAGGAGGAGGTTTTCGGTCGGGATCTCCGCCGCAGACCGCGCGAACGACTCGCGTGCTTCTGCGACAAGCTCGTCATAGGACTTAGAGGGTCCACTCGTCGACATCAGTTCGTGTCCAATCCGCGGATGCGATCAAACTCTTGCGGTGCGTCCTCAGGAACGGCGTCCGTGAAGGTCACCAGCCCGAGAATGTAGTGGTAGCCGTGGTAGTACATCGGCTCACAGCGGGTGATCTCGATTTTCTGCGTCTCGGGGCGAGTCAGCGAAACGATGCAGTTCTGAAACTCCACTTCGGCACCCGCTTTACTGTCCTCAAAGCCGGTGTCGATCTTCTCCAGGCGAAGTTGCGTTTTCATCTCAGACCGTCGCGAAGAAGTTGAGGGCCTTCCGAAGCAGCTCCATCGTCGTCGGCCGGATGGCGACGCGTTCCGGCATACCGGTCTGTAGATGCCACTTCCGGAACTTCGTGTGCCAGGTGCTGATCAGCTTACGAGCGGCTTCGCTGAATTGCTTCTGCCACTCACAGCGGACACGACCGTACTTGGTCTTGTCCCACATTTCGACGATGACCGCGTACGGGAAGGTCCTCGCGAACTCATCCCCGCGGATCGTCATGACGAAAGCGACAGCCTTCGAGCTGTTCATGGACGAGTCGAGATCCTCGAACTCGGTGCGGTGTTCGGGCGGCTCGTACCGCCCTTGAAGGACTCCGCTCATTCGAGCACCTCATGATCCGATAGAGACTCGCCGCAAGCGGAGCAACGAGTGTCTGAATGAAGGCCCTTAGCGATGTTGCCGTCTGTGTCGACCAACTCGGCGCCGGCGCCGAGCCGAGACGGCGTCACCCAGGGCATGCTGCCCGTCGCAACAAACTCGACATCCACCGAGTTCGGTAACAGAAGGTTGGCCCCACATTCAGGGCATTCAGTGACCTTGTAACGGTGACGGAAGTCGCTCACTCCACTACCTCGTCACCCTGGAAGGCGTGCGGGAATTCGTGGAAGCCGAGCACCTTCCGCTCGCCGGCCACTCGCTTCTCCAGCCGCCACTGCGCCAGGTTGGCGACATTGGCACTGCGGTGGGCGATGAGCCCGTACCGGCGGTCCCGGTCCCACACCTCTTTGACGACCTTAGAGATCAGGTGCGGTGGCTTGTCGTACCGCTTCGGACGAAAGACTCCCAGGATCGGGCCATAGACGACTGGCAACCAGCCATCCTTCTCGGCCCAATCCCAGAGATCCTTCAGAGCCATGTCCACTTCAAGCTGATCTTGCTCGTGGAAGGCTCGAAGAAGACGTTCAAGGCAAAGCAATGGATCCAGGTCACGCCTCCTTTCCGTTGATGCCACGCAGGATCTGGAACTGGTCCCCAATCAGGAACTGCATACCGTCCCGCTTCTCGTTGAAGATCCGATGTCCGGCACACTGTGGTTCGCGGCAGTACTTCAGCAGCTCCTGTTCGAATGCGGCGGGGATCACGATAAAGTTTGGCCGAGCGCCAACGAACTGACCGCGGGAGTGCTGGATTGCCTCGCCGATCGAGTCTCGGGTGTAGATGTTCCGCCACACCTGCAGGTCGATGTGGTCGAGACTGGCCGTCTGAGCCGACAGCAGATCGAACTTCGCGCCGACCAGAACCTGGAGGCCGTAGATCGACCTTGTGTAGTCCCGATCGGTGGGCAGCGGAACGACGCCTTGCGGATTGTCGTTCCAAAGGTACATCGTCTGCCACATGTCGGGCGGGGCGATGAGGTGGGTCACCCGACGCTTCATCGGGCGAAAGAGCCGGTCGAGCTCCTGGATCGCCGGGGACAGCTCCTCCGGCGTCTCGGGATACTCACCGTTCAGGAACTTCGGAGCTTCGAAGTGGGTCATGAGTTGCCTCGGGATGGGCGTCGACCTTCAGGTAGAAGAAATCGACGTCGTGGAATTCGAGATAGACCCGGGCCTGCTGGAAATCCTGCCCGAGAGCGAAGGCAAGATGCTGGACGGCGGCGCGGAAGTTATGCCAGGTGTCACCGAGCTTCCAGATCTCTGGATTACGAACACCAGTGATGACGAAGACAGGCTCGCCGTCCTCGGGACAGCCGCGGGCCATCTCGTAGAGGGCATTTCCAAGCATGACAACACAGCTGACTGCATTGCCCCACTTGTCGCGAATGTGGAGGTTGTGCCTGTCGATCGCGTGCTGAAGGAGCCGACGATCATTCATCGGCACTTCGCCCTGAAGCTGTTTGTAACCCGGCTGGATGCCAAGAGTGATGCGGAAGGCTTCAGTCTTCATCTTCAGCTCCGAAGTGGAGAGCGTCCTTCAAGCGGACTTCCGGGTTGTCCGGAGCCGCAGAGCACTCGTCATTCGCCTGGAACGCCGTCAGGTTCGGCGTCCCACAGTAGACGCACTGCCCCAGGAAGTCCTGACCCTTCGGGCTCGTGCGTTCGAGAACATGCGTTGCCATGAGGTTCCTCAGGAATGTATCGCCGAGGGGAGCATTCACCGCTGCAAAACCCAAGCGGCGAGCGAGACACGCGCTGAGCTGGACTGTGTCGTAGAACGGCCTTGTCTTCGACAACTCGATGACGTAGACCGGCCCGCGAATAATCCCATTCGGTATAGGCCCCGCAAACGGAATAGTGAGCCCTGCGTACGGTGCGAAGTACTGAGTGGCCGGCCGAGCTCCCAAGGCAGCGGCAAAGCCACCCAGGAGTCGGCCGAAGAAGGTTCTGCGTTTCACGAGTCGTCCTCGTCTTCGTCGGGCGCAAATTCGATCTCGACGTCGAGATGGTGTTGGAGCTTAGCCAGATCCGCATCCGAAACAAACCGAAGCGCGATCTGAAAGGCTTGCTGCAGATCACCGATCTCGTGATCCGGTTCAGACTCCTCGCCGTGCCGCTGAGCACGGTCGATCATCTGCTGATAGATTTCGTCGCGAGACACTGTTGGCTCCTGCCCCGGGCTGGGCATTTCATAAATCCGCGTCGGCGGAAGGATCTGAAGCTGGCCGAGAGCCCCAGGATTCCGAAGAAGCCCAGTGATCTTCTCGCAGTCGGCCGGCGACAGCCGATTCATCGTGAGCACCGATTGCCGCTCCATCGAGCTGTAGTCGGCGAGCCGGAACGGCATGGCTCCGGACATCGGCGGCATGTCATAGAGCGGAGACGGCGCCGAAGCCGCCACTTTACCGAGACCGAGCATCGAGGCGACACCGCCCACAACCCGGCCGAAGAAAGTTCTACGTTCCATGTAGCACCTAGACTCCCTTTGCTTTGAGCAGAGCGAGGACGGCGTCCATTCCAGTCCGCCAGTCCTCCGGGCTGTCTGTATACCGGGTCACGTGGACGTTTGGAATCTCATTGCGCAACCAGAGCTCCTCGCACCGCGAGCGCGTCGCGGCAGGGATCAGCAGCGAATGGCGCACATCACACAGAGCGGATTCGATGTCACCACTTCGAAGGTAATCCAGCGCCTGAAGAATTCGTGCGAATTCAGGCGTCATGTGGTGCGGATAGGTGGTTCGCTCAAGCGGCACTTCGCCGGTCTGAGCCATGACCGCCCCGCCCAAGCAGACCAGACACACACCCTCCGCCGGGTGGTGCCAGCTGCTCATGTCGATTTCGTAGCGAGGATCCTGCTCGCATTTGCGTAGGTCCTCAAGGGCAAGCTCCAGCCACTCGGACAAAGCCCGGGGCTGGAGCTGATCAACAGCAGCAAATTCCGACATAGACTCCTTCAGCAGGGCTCGCCCCGCGCTGGTGGGACCATTTCAAAGAGCACCTGAACGAGCTGCTGCTCACTCAGGATCTCCGGATGCTGTCGCGCAGCCGCGATCAATCGCACCACAGCCACCGGGCCGTCCATACCACGAATGCTGTCGGCCAAATCGTAAAGCGACGTCGTGTCTGCGTTCGGAAAGGAGCGGTAGTTCGAAAACGACTCCTTGGCGTTGAGAATCAGCGTCGAGAGACCGTTCATTGTTCAATACCCGCGGATTGAGTTCAGAGCATCTTCGCGGCCAAGAGCAGCGTCAGCAGGTGGAACGCATTGTCCACCACGATGCTGCTCCAAGGCCCCATGTTGTCACGGAAGCCGGCCTGGCCGGCATGCCCCATGTACCAGTGGATAAACTGGCTGCGGTCGATCGCAAAGTGCGTCGCGAACAGCCAGAAAAGCGGCAGCAACGACCAGCAGCCACTGCAGGTCGCCACCGCCAGGGTCCAGACAAGGCAATGCACCGCACAGGGCAGTGACGCCTTCTTCTTGTTGAGGGCCATCCAGTGGTTCTGGAGCAGATAGTCCCCAACCATGTGGCCGACAATCATCTCGGCAAGCATTACAACTCCACCTCTTTCAGTTTGTCGGCGACGGCCTGGATGTAGGCAAAGAACTCAGCGTTCGAATCATTGCGGCTGTAAACCCACTCGACAGCGTCCGGCAGGCTAACAGGCCAACCAGAAAAACCGAGTGGACTCATCTTTTTGCGATCTGCCTCAGGAATGTAGCCGACTGCGTCCTGAGCGTAGATGAGCGAGGTCTGGATGTGGCCACCACGGACAGCGTCGATTGCCTGGAGCAGATTTCGCTCAAACTGCGTGAGGCTGTGGAACTCGTCCGCGAACCGGCTTGTCGGGTTGTGCCCGGCACCGGCCAGCACAGAGCCAGCCAGGCAGACGCGGCAGACACCCGGACGGGTGTAGTGCTGTTTGAGAAAGCAGGTCATATCGACCTCAAAGACTGGGTCCAGTTCGACCCGCTTGAGATCAGCAATAGCGAGTTCAAGCCACGCGGAGAACTTCCGCGGGCTCATGTCGTGGGCTGGCGTCATATCCCAAGCTCTTTCAGCTTAGCGACCACCCGATCCATGCCGTCGTAGAACGGCTGTTGGTCCGAAGCCGATTTCTTGTGCTCCCAGTAGCCGATTTCCAAAGAGCAGTCGTCGCCGGCAAAGCGAAGCTCAGCAATTCTCGGCCGCACAGCAGCGTCAATGAACCGGTTTTCGCTACCCAGCTCATCAAGTGCCGCGTCGATGTTGCCGTTCCGTAGCTGGTTGATCGCTTGCAGCAGCTCTTGGCTATCGGCACTGAGGTAGTTGAAGACATCTCGTTCAAAGGTCGTGGAGACGCCGGCGCCGGCCAGGACAGAGCCAGCCAGGCACATTTGGCATTGCGGAGTCAAATAATCCTCATGGCGGTGATGCGGATTGACTCTCGACTGCACGTAGAACACACCCATGTTCACTACGAACCCGGGCGTGACGGCGAACCGTCGAAGGTCCGCAACGGCAAGTTCGAGCCACGCGGAGAGGGACCGCGGACTCATGTCGTGTACGATCTGCTCCTCTTTGAATTCGAGAAGAGATCCCAGCAGCGTCTTCGTGTCAGGCTCAGTCACAGCCCAAGACCTTTCAGTTCGAGAAGAACAGAGTGGATGTCTTCGAAGAACGGTTCGTTGTCGGGATCGTTCAGCTCCCAACTCGCCATCTCGTCTTCGAAGTTCGGTAGACGAGACCCCTCGTCGAGCAGCTCACGGATCCGCTTCCAGTCGCTCTCGACGATGTAGCGGTTCTCGTCCTTGCTAAGCATGAGGTTGTAGAGAGCGCCCGCGATGCGACCACGTCGCAGCTTATCGATCGCGAACAGGAGGCCAGCGAGGTCCGCGTCGCCGCGGGTGATGTTTTCCATCGTGCCAGCCGGCGTCCAGTGATCCAATCCGGCTCCGACGAGAATGGAACCGGCCAAGCACACGTAGCACGTGTCCGTGTGGAGCGTCGCCAGGAAGTAATCCATGTGCGGCGTGTATCTGGGGTCCTGCATGACCAGCTTCAGGTCCTGCACCGCCAGTTCGAGCCACTCGGAGAGTTTCCGAGGGCTCATGTCGTGCTGTTTAAGTGCGGTTTCCATCGCTACTTTCTGCGGCGTCACAAGATGCCTTTCCGCGCTTTGAGCGCCTTGAGCTCATCCCAAATCAGACCGAGCCGGCCGCGGTACTGCGCTCCGTAGAACGTGACCAGGGCATACCCGGGCATCGCTGTCGGCACGCCAAGGATGCCGGGCTCGGTCGTTTCGATGTTGAGGCCGGGCCAGGTCTGAACGACCTCCCGAAGATGAGGGATGTCCGCGATCTTGACGTTCTGATCGCACACCCACTGTGCGTTCCCGGTCCGCATCTTTGCTTCGTAGGCCAGAAACTTTTCATGCCAGTCATCGAAGCCCGGCACCTGCAGCTTGAGCATGTCAGATCCCCGTAATTTCGTCGTCGAACTCGTCAAACGCGTAGAGCAGCTTGATCGCCCAGTACATGGCAAGCAGCGTCAGTAGCACAACCTGCGAGAGCGGCTTCACGTGAAAGGCAGTCCACATCAGAGCCACGAAGGTGCCGCCCATCATGATGATGTGGACCCACAGCAGGAAGCGTTTCATCGCAGCCCTTTCCAGCGGTCGCGAGATCGGAGCTTGCGTCGCTCCTTTCGCTGGGTTTTCTTCTTGGCCCTCAGCCTCTGCAGATCCTCGCCAGTCGGCTTGACGTGGTAGCCGTTGTGGTGGCTACCCCAGGCCGCAACGATCGCCTGCAGGGTGTCGTGAGGCTTAATCTTGATATCCCAGCTCACGAAGCTCCTCCTTGGCCTGCTTGCCAACTCCGATACGGAGGTGGTGCATGAAGACCGGCTGGCCCGGTGCTTCCAGCGGCGAGCGCATCCATGCGCCAGGCAGAGCCATAGATTTCCCGATCGAGCGACCGATCCGAAGAACAATGGATCGTTCCTCGTAATACGCAGCCGGCAGGTCAGTGTAGGGCGGTGCTGTAAAGCGATGAGCCTCCAACAGCATATTCTCCAGCGTCGTGACGTGGTCAAACGACGCTGGATTGGTTGCAGGTCTCAAGGCGTTCCTTTCTCTGGCTCTTCAACCAGCGTCACTTCCCAGAAGTAGTAGAGCGCGTCAACCGCCTCACCATCCTTGCCGGCAGAGCGGACACGAACCATCTCCGGATAGACTTCACGCACATAGCCAGGCAAACCGGCCTTTGGCTGCACCCGCTTGCCCTTCCACTGGGTTTCGAGGTCCTGCATCCGGGCGTTGTAGGCTTCGTTGGCCTCCCGGGTCTGGATCACAAGGTGAGCCAGCCCGTACAAAACGGCACCGCCGAAAACGGCGGTCAGGACGCCACTCCAGAACTTGTTCATTCCCTTGCCTCTCCCGTGTAGGTCTTGCCACACGCCCGCGACCAGCCGTCCGGAATGTCCGGCTCAAAGACGGTGCCAAACTTAACCTTTCGGCAGCCACAAGCCCAGATCGTCCCCTTCGGACTGATCAGCATGTCCTCGCAACAGCACCAGTCGTCGTTTGACTGGATGCCGTTCTTGAGAGCCGAGCCGTGAGGAGTGATGATCGTGTTCGACCGCACACCCTCGTGGTTCTTCCGGCGTTGCAGGTCGCGAAACGCGACAACGACAGCCTTGTCGATCGGGTCGTGCCACTCGTCTTGCGAGAGCACAGCCTCCAGCTTTCCTTCAGCGCACAGTCGAGCCAGCCGGAGAGCCGTCTTCGTCTGTGAGCCGTTGGTGATGATCAGCAGCGGGATACCGCTGTTGGAGAGCATCACTTCCTCACGGCGGTCCCACTCGTGGTACTCCAGCGCCCGCGTGACGAACGGCCAGAATTCCGGATGAAGCGTCGGTTCACCGCCACCGAGGCAGAAGTGATCACCGCGGTCGTGCGTGAGGCCCAGCGCCCGCAGAAAGACCTCACGTGACATGTCGACACCGATGCCCGGTCTGCAGCTGAAACAGCAGTGGGCACAGGCCATATCGCAGCGTGTCGTGATCTGGATGTAGATGACTACCCTCCGGCGTGAGCGAACTCAGGCGCGCTCTCGGCGAAGTCCTCCACAGTGCACAGCTCAACGAGCGACGTCGGGCTAACCGAGATCAGGTCGCCAGTCGGCGAAGCGCCGTAAACGAGCCGCGGGTTGAGCCCGTGATGCTGCACGGACTTTGCGCTCAGTCGGAGATGGACCTTGCCACCGCTCCGCTTCCGGAAGTACTGCCCTTCGGCAATGACCTCCGCGTCAACGATCAGTCTCATTTCGACTCCAGGATTTGAGGATCGAACGAGCTCATCTCCCAGTAGGCGAGAGGATCGAGATCGTCCCAGGCTTGATGTGGCAGATCGCTGAACTGAGGCGAGAATCTCGCTCGCCAGGACGCAGCAAATTGCCGGACATAGATACGTCTGACATTGACGACCCGGATCCGCGGCACAGGTTCGCTCGGATCCTTCCGACCGAGGCAGATGCAGTAATCGACCTCAGTCATCCGCCGGCTCTCCCCCATCCGGATCCGGATTGGGCCTGTTGTGCCGGCTAGTCTGGTCGACCGTGAAGACTCCAGTCGCCGCGAGAACGCCCTGGATCCAACCCAGCCAACGGAAGGCTTTGTCGATCCGGTTGTCCCGCACAAACCCGATGATCCCGTCGCAGACGTAGATCAGGTGGTTGTGCTGCTGCTCGTCAGTCCACAGGCTCCAATCCAGTTCGACTGGACCGCGGACCGGCTCGCCCTTGAGCAGCTTTCGGTAGAGCTGCGCCACCTCAATGATCTTTTCGTTCGTCACACTGTGCCTTTCAAATGCTCCAGTACTGCGGAGGGTCGTCGTTCCGTCCCCAGAAGAGGATGATCAGAACAACGATCCCAACCGCGACATAGAAACGCCAGTCGCTCGCAGCATCTTGCATGGGATCCTTCCCAAGTCAGCGGCGTCTGGATCTCACCCGGCGCCGGAGATCCTTCAGCTGTTCAGCCCGGTCATGAGCCGTGACCAGGCCTTTCTTCTTCCGCCAATTCTCTACGATCTGGCGAGCTGCATTCCACCATGCGGCCACCTCTTCTTGGCCGTAGATGCCTTTCGTCTGGCGGTGTGCGACCGGCGAGGGTAGTTCCGCGGCCGTCAACCGGCCCTGGTCTGACCCGTCGATCATGTCTCCGCACTGGATCACCAGCGCGGTGAAAGCCACCCGGGTTTTGAAGTCCGGGAAAGTCTCCCTCAGGAGATCGGGGAGCGACCTCGCGTTGGGGCGAGGCTCGACGTACGGGCAGAGCTTGGCGCCGGAGATCTCGGGGATCGGCCAAGCCTCCGCCCAGTTGACAGTCGGATCGAGCCGTGGCTTAGCCATCAGCAAACTCCTTGTCAGGCACTGATCGGCGCTTCGCAACGAGCGCACTTGGCGTCGCCTGGCACAACTGACGGCGACAGATCCTTGTAGTCGTGGGCGTGGCCAGGACTGAATGGGAGCGTTGCCCCGAAACGGCAATCCGCGCTGCAGAAGTACCAGACGACGCCGGATGGCTCCGGATCCCGATCACTGTTGGGGTTCTTGAACATCCAGTCCTGCCACGGAACTTCGCCCCGCGAGGCATGCTGACTCGGGGTGAGCACGCTGCCATTGTCGTCAATGGCGAACGCCTCTTCGAGATCCCACTGAATCGAGTTGTTCGGTGCGTCTCGATAGCTCCAGAGGCAGATGACTGCCTCGACCGGCCGCTTTTCTTTAGCCATCAGCTTCCTCTGCCGCAGCATAGATGCTCTCCTCGGGCTGGCGTCGCTCCGCGAACAGAGCATAGCCGTACCAAGTACCGGACGCGAAACAGAACATGGCGAGCAGACAGATGCCTGAGAACAAACTGATTCCGCAGACGTCCTCCAGATAGAGCCACGCCCGAATGACGGCCTTCAAGAGTTCGTCATCTGTCGTGATCGTGAACTCTGTGAGCTGCACGGACGGTCCTCGCGAACGATGTTGTGGGGATAGGAGTAGTCGTGGTGCGTCCCGGTGCAGCGACCGGCGTCCACACTGTCAGTGGAACGATCGTAGCGATGGCGCTTATCGCTACAGATCAGCGTTTCGTAGCCCCTCGTGGTCGTGCGTCCGAGCACAGTGATCCACTTGCCGGCCTGAGTCAGATACTGCTGGCCGACAACGTACTTGAAGGGGCTCGGTGCGGCTGGCACAGCTCCGGGAAGAGCCAGCGCCGCCGTAAGCCCGGCAGTCTGTGCCAGAAAGGTTCGTCGCTTCATGGTGCTCCTGTTCTACTGGTAGTCGCCAGTGGTTCTGGGAATGGTCGCCTCGATCTGTCGCTCGCTCGCAAGGGCACGGTCGTGCACTTCTTGAGTGACCTTTTTCTTCCCACGGCAAGTTGGACAAATCGGGTTGTGCGAATGGACCTCACCCGCTCCGCCACAGGATGGGCAGTCCGCCAACGCCTCGATTTTCTTTGGAACGTAGGCCGGCGGATTGCCGGACAGGCAGCAGGGCTCGCCGTCCTTATCGAGGTCGATGAAGCCCTTTGAATCGAGCTCCGAGTCCAGCTTGAGCAACGCGTCCCTGGCTGCTTGCTTCTGCTCTTTCGTGCCAGCAATTGGATCAACGCCGGCGATGAAGTACCGCGTCGGGATGTGCCGCAAGCGGTGCATCTCTTCACGAACGGCCTCTGTGATCGCTGCGACGGCTTCAGTCTCATTCGCCATCAAGGCGGCGATCAGACTGCCGTTCGGATCCGGCTTCAGTTTCAGAAGCTCCCGACACTCGGTGATGAGCGGGTCGAGCTCTTCGTCGCTGAGGTCCTCGTCGTACCACTCAACAAGGCGTCGAGCGATCTCTTGAGCTGTCAGCATGTCAGAGTGCTCCTTTCCGAGTCCAGCCGTAAATGGCAAGCGCGATCAGCACCATTGCGATCCAGCCTGTCAGCAGACGCGACAGTGGATCCAAGTCGCCCAGACCCACAACCAGGATGAAGCAACCAGCAATGGTGAGCTGACAGACAGCCAGGAATTGAAGGAAGGTCATGTCAAGGCTCCTTATGCCGGTTCGCCCGCCGCTTGTGGATCTCGGCCAAAGCACGCTCGGCTTGCGCCCGCTCTTCCGGATCCGGCGATTCGTTGATGATCAGACGCAGGGTCAGGGCATCTGTGTCGTCAAGGGCGTCCTGCAGCCAGGGGTCAAGGTCGTCGCTCATGGCTGCGGGATCAGCTCCTTGAGTTTCGCAAGCATCTCCGGCTTCGACTTTGCCACGAAGAAGCCGTCACGTTCCTGCACGCCCCAGGTGTTCGGAGTCAACTGGCACATGTCGACCAGGAGAGTCCACGAGATGTCGTAGTACGGGATGGGCACCAGCACCACATGAGTCAGCTGCCCGTCCCGAACGAAGTAGCTTCCGTCACCAAGGCTGACGTCGCTCACGGCTTCAGTCGCTCCTTGAAGGCCTCGACCTTCTTGTTGAACGCGGCCTCCTCACGACGAGCCGCGGCGTCACTGCTCCCCGTTCCCAGGAAGTCGAGGTAGCCGGCAGCCTCCTCCATGATGGCGAGGAAGTCCGTCAGCAGTGAGTGCTTGAACCAGCTGATGTCACCTGTGGTGAGCCCGCGGTGGGCATTCCAGCTGGTGACGAGCCGCTCGTAGACCTCTTTGGTGTCGGGGTTCGTGCGCAGCTCACTGTTTGCCCATCCGTTTGCAACGAGCTGACCCTCGGTCGTCTCAATGCACAGAGGGTTGTTGGGGTCGATCCGTAGTTCGAGGTTGCGGAGGTCCTTGTCTCTCATCCGATCACCACCTCTTTCGCGTAGAGGGACTGCGCCTGCTCATCGAGTTCTGCGTAGTCGAGTTTGGCATCGTCACAGGCATGCCGGGCTTCGGCAAGAACTGTAAGGATCGCCAGCTCGGTGGTCTCCACGCCGAGCTGGATGCGGAGTTGTGCGAAGAGCTTCCGCGCCCGCAGCGTGTGCGGATCGACAGGCTCCTCCAGCGCCTCGGCAGGGAACTTCAGCTTGTGGCGGGTACACAAGGCCTTGATCGGAGTGATCGCAGCCTTGAGCTTCGCCTCTGTCGCTGTCGTCGGCTCCTGAATCAGAGCCACGAGCTTCTGGACAGCCTTCTGTGGCGCCTTCCAGTAGGCCCAGCCGTCTGAGTTGGCGTCGACAAGGTCTTGAAACTCGGACAGCAGGCGGGTTGCGCGACCGAGGACGGGATGCGACTTGTGTCGATCCGCAGCCTCGCTCACTTCCCAGGTGTTCATGAAAATCACGGCTTCTGTCCTTTCTTCTCGCGGACGATGGAGGCGTCGATCTCTCGAACGCCTGCCTTCGCTGTTTGCCAGACCTTGTGGTCGACAGTGACACCGACGACCCCTTCAAGAATCCAGGCCAGCGTCGTCCACTGCCTCGGCGTCAGATCAAGCGTTCGCTTCATCGGGTTTCGGCTCCGCAAACTTGTCTTCCGGCTTGCGCTCAGACTTCGCCTCAATGAAGGAGCTCGGCTTGCGCGACTGCGTGGCGATGTACGCCTCGGAGTAGATGGTGAAGTCGCCGTAGTAGACCCCGTCGTAGTAGACGAGGTCTTCGACGACCCACAGCATGTCTTCGTCACCGTTCGCCTTCATCAGGCGAATGGTCGACATGTACGTCTGGTGGACGCAGGTGTAGGGACCGAACAGCGGACCGTTGACGCCCCAGTCATCAAGCTCCTCATCCTTCGGACTGCGGCCGTGGAAGAGCTCGATATAGACCCCGCGGCCAGGCTGCTGGATCTCCGGGCTGACCTGGCTGATCGCTTGAACCTGGAACCAGCTGCGAAACCATCGCATGAACCACTGCATCAACTCGGATCCCTCGGGAACGGAATAGCGCTTGGGCGGGCGCATTTTGGCGTACATCTCGGTCATAGCTCCTCCACCCACAATGGATCCAGGCGGGCTTCCTGCTGCTCGCTCGGCGGGGAGATTGGCAGCCAGAACCACGTGTACCACATCTCGACCAGCCCGCTCGCCAGCGGATGCAGGACGAGCTTTGGATAGGAGGCCAGGACCGAGTGCTTCGGTTGCAGCTCGAAGACCTCCATGTACCGCCCGAAGGAGGTCTGCGCGAAGTTCCGGAAGGCCGGCAGAGTCGGTTCCATCACAGCGTGCGTCGACTGCCGCTTCAGTTGGCCGTGCGGAGCGAGAACAGCCAGGAAGCAGTCTTGCACGACCTGAACGTACTCGCTCATCATCACATCGCTGCGATGGCCGAGCAGGACTGCCAGCAGCGAGCTCTCAAGGGCTTTCTTCTTCCCCGGAGTCTCCAGGGACCGCACCACCCGAGAGAACTCCATCTCCAGCATCAGCTTCAGGTCGGGAAATTCCACGGTTGGCATCAGGGGCCTCAGGCGCGGGGTCTTCGGGGACGTGGATCCGATCGCCGGTATCGAGCCACACCCGCTGGGAATAGCTCAGATCCTCATACGGACGGTTCTTCAGCTTCTGCCGCTCGACCTCGATCATCTCGGGCGTAACGGGCGAGCGCAGGAAGGGCGGCATCTCTCCGTGGTAGGCGAGATACGCGTCGAGCGACGACCAGTGGAGGCCGTGCTCGGTCATCTCCCCGGCGAGCATCGTGCGAACTGCTTCGGTGACGGCCTGGACCAGCGTCAAGCTACCGACCGCACGGTGGTAGTGGATGTAGTTGCTGGGATGCAGCCGATAGAACACGTAGGCGATGGCGGTTTCCTGGGGCGAATCCCAGGGGACGACCCTCGTCACGTAGAGGCCGGCAGCGACCTTACGGAACTGGACCGGCGCCACGTCGTACGGGCTCTTCGCCGTCAGCCTGCGCAGCGCGGGATGCAGCGGGTTCGTTGCTGTGAAGTGGTGGACAGCCAGAGCCTTGGTCGACTGCAGCACAGCCGCAACAGTCGACGGGTCCAGTTCGGCCTGGTCCATGTCCAGAACCTGATTGGCTTCGTCTCTGTTTTCCTCCTTGCGCTGGAAGCCGTCCATCGTAATGGCGGAGTCGAAGATGACCTGGATCTCCGCCGGCGTTATGCCGTACGTGCGGAGTTCCTCAGCGGCAGCTTCACGAATCGTCATGGTTTCTCTTTCTTGAGGAGGGCCTCGGCAACGTCCAAGGCCTCTCGGGCAATCTCGCGGGGCTCTTTGTGGTTTCCCCTAACGGCGTGGTAGGCGATCACCGCCAGGAAGGCGATCACGCGGACGCCCAGAACGACGGGCAGAATCGGCGTTTCGGTCAGAGGCGATTTCATGGGTGTTCCTTGGAGAATGTGTGTGCGGAGCAGATAGCCGACAGCCTTGTGGCCGGGATCCGCCCGCCGGGATGCTTCGCTCTCCCACAGGAATCGCCGAGAGCGGCCGAGGCCAGACTGCATCCAGTGGGAACCAAGAACGCAGTTCGGGTAGGTCTTCCGTGCCGCGGCGACCGCCGACCTCTCGTTAGGAAACTGCTGCGTCTCGGGCTCGGTCTTGTACAGGCAGAGGGTGTACCTCATCAACTCCTCACAGAATCTGGCGGAGGTTGGCTTCGAAGTCCTCGCCTGCGATCTGGATGATGTCCAGGTTGGTGATCTGGTAGTGGAAATTCCACTTCCCAGAGAACCCGTTCAGGCGAGCCCCGGGATCCTTCGGGTAGTGCGGCAGAAGCCGCTTGGCTTTCTCGACATCATCGAACCGACAGGCGATCCAGTTCCCGTAGACGTGAACCTTCAGCTCGCCGGCCTGGGTGTCGATGGTGTATTGCGTGGGATCCTCGGTGAGTGCCGGCTCGGCGCCGTGCTTCTGAAGGATCCCACAGATGGTGCGGATGAAGGTCTGCTCGCGCTTGACCTCAACCTGAGACTTGCCGTGGCGTTTGGTTCTCATAGGCAATCCTATCGGCTGGGTGGTCATGGTCTCCCTAAGCGAAGTTGACGCGATCAAGGGCCGCACGGCTGTAGATGCACGTGACAACCCAACACTGTCGGGCTGGACAGAAGCCGAGCGACCCCAGCAGATGCGTGCCGGTGACGCTCTTCTGACTCGGATCCACGATGGCGTTGACAGTCTCGCCGAGCAGACCTTTGAAGGTGACCTGCGTTCCGGCTGGCGGCGGATTAGCACCGTCCACAAACAGCTCGTCGTGTGGACCGCGGAGCTCTACGCCAACGACCTCGACAGGCATCTGAAAAGTCATGCTCATCTCGCGTGTCGAAGTTCTACGACGCCGAGAGCTTCCCTCGGCTCCTGGAAGACGCGATTTGCGTCGGTCGACTGCTGGATCTGGAAGTCGATCGGCAGGCCGGTCATCTTGTGACCCAGCTCACTGAAGGCCATGTTGAACGCCGCTAGCTTACCGTTCAGGCCTTGGTGACGCACGTCACCGAACAGGGCCTGGTATTCGTTGTCGGGCAGCATCAGCCGCACGTCAACATCTCGCCAGTCCCGAGTGTGGAGCGCGGAGCCAACCAGGTACGGCGGATGCCCGAAGGCGTGCCACACCTGGTGACCGAACTCCTGCAGATAGCGATAGGCCGGCATCCCAACGCGGGACGGGCCGTGCCGCTCAGGCTTGGGCGGGTGGATCCGGCTGAGCGCTCTCAGGTTTCCGAACAGCATTATCATCCTCCCATCCATCACGTTGCCGCAGGTACTCGTCGGGAACGGCCGCGAACAAGACCTCAGGTGCGTTGAACTCGACCTCGTCTTCCCACGTGCCATCGTAGTCAGAGCGGACGCTCTTGAGCGTGCCTACTGTCAGCACCTGGTAGTTGCCTTCGGCCGGCAGCTTGAACAGATCGCGTAGCTCAGCATCATCGTAGGTGAGCTCGATGACCTCCTTGGCCCACGTCGCCAGAGGGATCACTGAGCCACTGGTTGGAACGAGCTCGTGTGCCCAGGTCTCAACCTCGATCCCGTCCTCGCCGAGAAGCCACAGGCGTACGAAGAATGTCCTCACCCGGACGCTCCTCCCGAGATGATGGGCTTCGTCTCGACGTACTCCTCGATCTGCACGTGATCGTAGTAGGAGTCGTCATTCGAGTTGAAGATCCACCACTGGTTCTCCTTCTGGAGACGGGCGATCGGTTGGAACGTACCGCCGCCGGATCGCATGCCCGGCAGATCATTGTTCGCGAAGCGGACCGTTGAGAATGGCCCCTCGACACGTCGGTCCTTGACGTCGACCTTGTCCCAGAAAGCGACCTGGAATCGCGTGGACCTCTCCTGCGGCGATGCGAACGCCGGCGAGGTCAGCTGGTTCACGAGGTGCTCGGCGTGCTGGGCGAGCCAACCGTTGCACAGTCGGTGAAGCGCGTTCGGAGTTTCCAGCAGCACGGCCTCCATCACTCCGGGTGTGACGTGGTCCCGCATCAGGTGGTAGATGAACGCGACCAGCGGCGGGTACTCCACCTCCAGCCCGCCAGAGGCAGCCACCAGCTTTTCACGGGAATCAGTTCTCGTCAGCGTCATCGTCTTCCTCGGTTTCGTCGAGTTCTTCCAGGTCCGCTTCCAGCTCTTGCAACTCCTCCCCGATCTCTTCGGCGTAGTTCTCCTCGACTGAGAACAGCAGCGTATGGATCGAAAACTCACCGTTACGATGAGCGAGGTGGCACAAGTCGACCATCAGATCCGTGATGGCACTCATGGGATCCGCGGTCAGCACTGAGGGGTGATCCCCGCAGGCTTTCACGAATGTTTCGAGCGCTTCCTGCGCCCAGTCAGCCCGTTGGTCGTTCGTGGGCGTTGTCATGATGGCTTCTCGGGAGCAGGAATCGGTTCAAGCCGAGTCCGCTCGATGAACTTTTTCGCGGCGGACGCCAACGCGTTCCACTGCTCAGTGCTGACCTGGACTTTCGTCCAACCGTCTGCCCCGGGGTGACTCATACTTTCAGCCAGAACTCCAGCCACCCGCCGCACGATCTGGATCGCCTGGTGGGCATCGGAAAGATCGTCATACTGCGGTCGGAACTGCTGTACGGCGAGATCGTCTTCCCACCGGTCGTCGAACATCTGCATGATGTCGTACTGCACGGTCCCCATCCGTTCGAACAGTTCTCGCAGGTGGAATGCGAGTCTGGCACGCTCTGAAGCGTAGGTCGTAGGTGGGGACAGTTCTTTGACGACCTCTCTGATCAGGTCGGCGCCGGCGCAGGCCTCCGCTACCCGAGCCAGCAATTTAGTTGCCAGGGCCACGTGGCCCTCCTTTCATTAGGGTCGGACTGCCGTCTCTCCTGTTTCGCCGGTCCGGATACGGATCGCCTCTTCCAGGTTGCTCACCCAGATGAGTCCGTCTCCAGTCTTACCGGTCCTGGCCTTTGCGATCGCTGCGACGGCCGCGTCGACCTCGCTGTCCAGGACCACGATGTCGAGCTTCAGCTTCGGCAGGAAGTCGGCGCAAAAGTCCTTCGGGTTTTGCTTCCGACCGATTCCACGAGCCTCGGTCACCGTCATCGCGTGGATGCCGGCTTCGAGAAGTGCTTGCTGGACATCCGACAGCTTGTAGTGGCGGATGACCGCTTCGATCTTCTTCACGTCGATTCTCCTCAGACGACCTTGTGCTGGCGGTACACGACCGCCATGTCGACATGGCGGTCAGACTCTGGAAGCCGATATCTGCAGGTCTTCGGTTCCGCGGTGAGGTCATAACCTTCTGAGGTTCCGTGGCGAAGCAACCACTTAATCCGGGCAACGGCCGCGTTCCGATTTGCACAGCCGGCCTGCATCAGGAACAGAAAGGACGCGAGCTGCCCGTTCAATCCAAGATGCGCGGCCGCTGCATCAAACACTCCACGTTGGCGGGCGTGGATGTCGTCACCGTGCAGATCAAACAAAATGCACGCGTGCCCAGCAACACACGCAGTTGTCCCGCAGTTGTAGACTGCACCCTTCGTGCCTTTCTTCGCCTGGAACTTCCGCTCGGCTATCGAGCGCCCGAAGTAGATCTTGTAGTTGAACTTCTCGGGCGGAGATTCCAGCAGGTACTTCATCAACCTTCGCAAACGACCCTTTCGCATGATTACTCCTCAGATCGGGTTAGAAGGGATTTGTGGAAGCGAACTTCCTCGTCGGGCAGTGCATCGGGAACGAGATACCCGTGCTCCCAGACCTTTTTGCCGTGGCTGTCTGCGAACATGACGCCGAAGCAACCTGGCCGGTTGAGTCGATGTCCGGTCAGCGGATTCCAGCCGATGATGATGTAGTCTCGGTATGCGGAATTGGCGTACGGGGTCCGCGTGTAGGTGAACAGCTCCCCGTTCCGCATCTGCATCAGGATCGGAATTCGCTGGTGTGCGACCATCCGTGTGACCGTGAAACTCCTCGCGGAGATCCTCGGGAGCTTGGATAGGGGCGTTGAGTCGTCAGCCACTCTTGTCCTCCACGACGAGGGTCTCGTTGCCTTTCGGCTCGCCCTCATCGACCCAGCCGATGCCGACCCAACGGAGGCGTTTGCCTCCGGCGACAACTACCTGCGGCAGGTCCTTGCTGTTGGTGAACTCCAGCCGTTTGAGGCGGGAGTATTCGATGGTCTTCCGTGGCTTCTTTTTAGCCATCACAATCTCCCGGGTTGAACTGGTTGAGCGGGATCATCGGATAGTGCGTGACCCCGAGAGCCTTCAGAGCGTAGAGGCGATGGTAGCCGTCTCGCAGCAGGCCACGCAGGCAGTCGATGATCAGCGGCGGGAACTGGCAGCCACGAGCCATCGCAACCACGTACTCCGCAGCTTTCTTGTAGTCCTCACTGGACCAGCAGGCGCCGCTGCTGCGGTCGTCGTTGCACAGATCGTCCCACTCGTCCCAGTGGTCTGAGATGGGGCGGAGCCACACCTGAATGACCTGGTCAGGCCGAAATCCTCGTCTGACCAGGTCGGTGAGCAGCACCTGCATGTCAGCCGGCAGGCTGTCGAAGCGAATCCGGAATGGCGGACCGCCCACGTCAGTTCTGCGGCGTGAACGAGTCGGGATCGGCATCGAACGCCTTCTTGTCCACGATGTCGCCGTGTGGTGTTCGAACGAGGTTCATGGCAGCCAACTCGGCATCTGAGAGGTGAGGCGCCTGGGCTGGAACGATGTCCTCCGGCCGAGCCGGCATCTGGGGATTGTCCGGCAGCCCCACCGCCCGTAGCTGATCGTTGGACGGGTCCACGTAGTCGCGATAGTACCACGTGAAGGTGAGGCGGATTGCTCCAGCCTCCTGTCGCTCTGCCTCGATCGTAGGCATGGTCAAGAATCGCTGACCGTCCGAGATCAGGTTCTCGCGGATGAAGTCGCCGACCGCCGTCTCCATCGCCAGTTCGACCGAGTTGGAAAGAAGCACTGCGGTGTAGAAGGCCACCCGCTTCTTGATGTTTCCTGGGGCGCTGCTGGTCGCCATGACGATCGGCATGACGCTGTGGACCCTCGGGTACGGCGCACCGTTGACGTACTTGGTGACGAACCAGAAGTGCTCGACGGGCTGCTTGGTCCCGACTGGCTCCAGCATGAGCTTTCCAAGCTGCTCCATCAGGAGCTTCATGGCGAACTGCAGCAGGATGATACCGCCCATTCTCGACTGGGCCTCGTCGATTCCGAATCTCGTAGTGGTCATTGTGTTCAATGCGCGGGTATTGGAATTGGGGATCGGGAATTGGGAATTTCAGCCAGTGTGGTCCGGATGCGGGTAGGCCGCGATCGACTCCAGCTGCTGCGGCGTCGGCACAGGGCGGAATCGCCAGCCCCACGAGAAGCCCAGATCCATCGTTTCTGGGCTGGCCCGGGTCACGCGGATCCGCGGCAGGCAGGCCAGACCCACAAGGCCGCTCTTCTCGCCAGGGTCGCCGGCCAGTGTGAAGCGCTTGTAGATCTCACGCAGGGCGAGGTAAGTCTGATCCGGCTGACCGACAGCGGCCGACTGCGAGAGGTAGCCGTGCTGCAGATCACTGGGTTCCCCGGTAATCGCCAGCACCTGCGGAGTGACCAGGTAGATGCGTGGGCAAGGCTCAATCGAGCTCGCCAGCAGGAAGTACAGCGCCGTCAGATCCTTGGATTGATCCAGGTCGACGCCGGCTGCGTTGCGATGGAGGCGAACAGCCTCCTTGTGGAGCATTTCGTACTGCTCATCCGTCACGGGATTCTCCTCGGGTATTGGAGTTGGTAAGTCGGATCTACCAGTTTCCACCGGCAGTGCTGGCGTCGCCGAAGGAGCAGGGACCGCACATGCCCGTTGCAGGAAGCGTCGGCACACTTCCACAGACACTGCACGGTTTTGACCAGTCTGGCTTCGTCATCTCGGGCGAGAGGACTTCCGGCTCTGGCTCGTCATTAGCATTTTCAGTATCAGACACTACTCAGACCTCAGCTTCGAGAAACAGGGCGACGGCTGCCTCCTGCGCAGGCGTGATGCGCGGCACAAACCGACAGCACCAGCACATCGAAAACTCGACTTCCAACTCATTGAACCGATTGGCCCACAGATGCGGCGTAGTCGTGAGGCTGACGAGGTCGCCATCGCCTGGATTCGTAAAAGTGAGGTAGCGAGCGTAGAGCTGGTCTACCGTCGATACGAATCGAGCAGCACTTCCGGCATCGAGCCCAATCGTAAACAGGAGCTGACCGAACTTGATGTCGGCGGGCGGGCCAAACATGGCGATAACTTCGGCACCAGCCAGTACGGTGTTCGGCTGCTCCGCCGCGCCGTGAAAGTAGAAGTACGCAGTTTGAACCCGCCGCTTTTCGCCGATCGGGAACGCCTTGACCTTGCCAAGGAGTTCCTCGGCGTCTGCGAGCGGCGTGAAAGTCGTATGACGGGATGCGTTTGACACGCCAAACTTGTCCTTTCTGTTGAGATCTCGGAGGAAGGCCTGAACGTGGTAGGCCCCGCTCTGAGCGCTAGCCGCAAAGGCATCGACCGGTAGACCGTAGATGTGCTGCCGCAGCCGCACAGCAACGAGACCCCGGCACTTTTCGATGAAGCTCTTCTGCAATGGGCCTTCGCTGTGCTGTCCGGCGCGGGCCAAAACGTCCTCCGCCAGGCCGGCGTCGAACATGGGGAGATCGCCTGCCATCTTACGGAGTTCGTAGTGCGGGCAGTTGCTGAAGATGTTTGGCAGCTTCGGTATGTCAGTTGGTCTTTTCACAGCGTCTTTTCAACTCCAGATACCGATGGCAAAGAGAGCGAAGAAGAACAGCAGCACCCACTCGTACCAGCTCCAGCCCCACCGCTCCCGGTCGCAGTGCAGGCAGACGTAGCGAAGCGGAACGGGAAAGCGAGCCGGGCAGTGCGGGTTGTTTCGGTTGCAGCGTTTGCAGTGCATCAGGTTTCCTGGGTCAGTAGTCGCCGGCAACACGGTACGGGAAGACGTGCGACTTGACCGTCTTCAAGACATTCGGCTGCATCTCGATCCACTCGATGTGCCAGCGCCGCTCGGGCGCCGCATCTGGATCGTCGGTGTGCTCCTCGAATTCCACGATCCGGATCGACTGAGTGGAGTTAGTGACCGATTTGATCACCTGCCGTCTGAGGTACGGATACGGCTCCTCGCCGGTGTCGCGCTGTGTTGTTCCGAAGATCGCACCGCGCAGAACCGGCAGAGCCCGTCCTAATTCCGCGTGATCCCACAGAGCTTTCAACGCTTTGTCGATATCCGCCGTCCCTCGACGCGACTGGCGAACTCCGACAGCCGCGACCAGCCAAGCCACAATCTCCAGACCCTTGGCCGCTTCTTCCATCCGTTGTCTATGCGCCGGGTTCGTTTCTTCGGTTGCGCTCATGATCCGGTGACTTCCTTTCTGAGACGCTTGTAAGGGAATGCGTAGGCGGACACGACACGCAGATCCTCGTCGCGATCGACCACGCTCTCAATCCGCCATTCTTTGTGCTTGAAGACCTGGCCCAGAATCACCGTCTCGACCTGCCGCATGCGAAGGGTCTTGGTCGAGTTCACCACGGAGGTATTGTCCGCGTACCAGAGGATCGGAGACTCCGTTTGGCCGGCCAGCAGGAGTTCTGGAATCTCGTAAACCCCGAAGATCGGCCCTATGAGCACAGGGAGTGCCAGCCCCTCAGAGGCGTGTTCCCAGAGCCGGTTCAGCCATTTGTCCACATCCGCATCCGCCCACGAGCTATTCAGCTGCTTGACAAACAGGCCACCCAGCAAAGCTCTGACGTATCCCAGCGCAAGGCGGGCGTCCTCTGTTTCTTTGCTCGTCTGCTCGCTGGGCGCCGGTTTCCGCGGCTCCCGATCAAACGCGGAACCGGCACTTCCTGGTCCGTCACCCATGTTCGTTGTCCTCGTGTATTGGAATCAGCCCTGGCCCGGAAAAGGTGAATGAGTGTCGGGGTTGCCTGACTCATTCACCCTCCCCGCGCCATTTTGCATCACTCTCCCACGCTCCGCCCAGAGGGGCGCAATCGCACGGGATGGTCAAATTCGGCGTTTCACACTACGCCAGCGAACAAGGGCCGCATCGTGCTCCCGTGACCAGAAGTAGGCAATAATCCACGCCAGCATCAGAAACCGTGTTTTGCACGTCTTCTGTGGATACGGGCAGATATCGCCGTACCACGTGTGTTTGCTCACCTCGTAGTACACATTCACTCCTTCCTGCGTTGTCTTCAGACGCATCCCTGGTTTCGCATTTCTCTCTCAGGAGTTCTTTCGCCCGTAATCCGCCTGATCTCTCGTTGTTGGCGGGCTTCACGTTCCAATTCTCCCCACGTCACTTCGCATCACCTCCTCTCACGGCCCCAGCAATCTCTCCAGGGCTTGTAGATCCGCAATCGCGTTCTGGCATTCCGTATCGTTCGAGTCTTCCTCCATGACCGCGTACTGCTCTGTTTCCAGCGCAGCAATCTCATCCTTGATCGTGTTCACTGCAGCATTCTTCTGCGCAATGAGGGCGTCAATGCGTGTCAGCTTCTCTTTTCGCACTTGGGCTCGGCTCGCAATCGTCTCCAATCGGGCGAGTTTCTCCGACAGGGACAGCTTTGGTGGCTCAGGCTCTGGGGTAGCTGCCTCCAGCGTCTCTGGTTCCTCGTTCGGTGGCAGAAGTTTGTCGTCGTACCGCTCGAAGTGCATGTGGATGTCTCGGGCGTCCCATTCCTTGAAGTCCCCGATGATCAGGGCTTCATAGATTCCGCCGTTGTCCATTCCATCCGGCCTGAGCAGGACAATGATGGCGTTTCGTTGGTACGGGCGCAGCCTCACTTCCCCTGGTGGGAGGCCCGACTTCACTCGCCGCGAGATCCGCACCGAATAAGAGCCTGGCGGAGCATCCCGCTCCTGGAGAAAGTCCAGAACCTGCTCCCGGTAGGGATTCCAGTTCTTCAGAATGAGGTTCCCGGTCTCGAACTTAGAGATCCGGTGCTGGCTTTGGGCCTTGGTGACGTTCATAGAGCCTCCCGTGGGTAGAAGTGAGCATCCAAGGCCGGAGCTCTCTGGCAGGCTCCGGCGCGGGGCGCCCACTCCCTTACAGAAGGGCAGAAATGCTGCAGCTCTTCAGCCCAGTCGTGAGATCGGTCAGCTGCAGCCCCTTTGTGAGCGCTTTCGCCACGTCCTCGTATTCGTCGCGAGCGAAATCCTCGCCGAGACCAGGTCGGCCCGGCCTGCTCAGATGCGTCTCGAACACATTGTCGAACAAGCGGATCCTGAACTCGTGTCCGTTGACCGGGTTGTAGATCCTCCTGTCCGTCAGGCGTTCAATCGTTGCTTCGACGCTGTCGGTCTCCAGGTCGCGGCGTGAAACCACACCCGCCTTGAGATCCTCCAACGAGATGTCTCTGCAGGCATTCCAGCACGCCACGAGGCGCTCAGCGTCCTGCGGATCCGACGCTGTGAAGATGACAGTCCCAGAGAAGTTCGCCGGGACCGCGTTCGTGTAGTCCTGGTCCTTCTGGAGTTTGGGATACACCATCAGGACCGTAATGGGGTCAGTCATCGGAACTCCCAGGGTTGATTTCGTGAGCCTGGTCCTCCGGATCGAGCTTCCTACTCATCACGCCCATGACGGTCGTGTACTCCTCATCCTTGGTGTCGCCGGCCAGGGCCTTCTGGATTGCCGCCTCAAGTGAGTCGGCTTCCACGGTGTAGTCGCACCCGTGCATCTCAGTTGTGATGACGGGAACACGATAGAGCGGCAAAGCGGCTCCTTTCAGGCTGGTGGAAGAAGTTCCTCGGGCTGGTAGCCATACTTGTTGAGAACGGCAGCCATATCGGCTGCCGTAAGAGACTGAGTCACCATCCCATCGGACAGCGAGATCGACACATAGCGTTTCGACGGCGTTTCCAGACACTCCGTGCCTGCCACGTAGCCGATCAGCCAGCGTTCTTTCGTATCTGGCTTTCCATAGCGGCGCCCAGGCTTGATGTCGTCGGCTTGCCATTCAACTTTCATTGGGCATCATCCATTCTGGGAAGGTGATGTTGATCCGGACGGGCATCCAGTCCCCGTTCGGGTCGCTCGTCACCTCTACGTTGATCTCTGGCGGGCCGTACACCTCCTCAGCGACAGCCTTGAACGCCTGCAGGAACTTCGCGTGGGTCTCTGGTGTCAGAGGCTTGCCAATGAAGCCCTGGAGGCGTTCGCGTAGCTGGTCCTTGTAGCTCACGGGAGCTCGTCCGCGTAGACAGACTCGTAGTGCAAGCCGAGAGCATGTAGCTCACCGCCCAGAACCGAGCACCACATGTGGAAGAGATACTCCAGGGACAACGCGTTGTATCTCCGCAACAGTTCTCTACAGGTTTCGGGATCGGGTTCCTGAAACCAGAGGCAGTGAGGCGCAATACGATCGCCAGAATGCAGAGCCAACGTGAGAGTCGGCCAGTTGCGCTGTGGGAACGTAATGCGGATCCCTCGCAGGGCGTACTTCTGGCCAGTGAGGAACTCGTGAGCGGCGGTGATATCGACCAGACGCGGCATGTACTTCTGGCAGATGTAGTGCAGCTCCCTGAATACCTCGGCATGGCTGCGTCCGTAGACAGGTGCAGCCGCCGGCACCCTGCTGACGACAAAGGTCGACAGGGCCGTGGCAGCCATAGTTCGTAGAGCGTCGCGTCTGTTCATGGCGTTTCGTTCTCGTGGGCGCTGACATCGAAATCTTCCAGATTCCGTATCGGCACAGTTTCGTGAAACCAATCCAGAGCATCATCCTCTGTTTCGTCGCGGCCGGCGGGGACCTCGTAGTCCCGATAGGACAGCTTTCCGTCGAGGCCGGCTGGCAGGTCCACACGATCGTCAGCGTCGAGCTTTTGCGTCGGCACCAGCTGCGTGCATCGCACAATGTAACCGAGGCTCATGGCGACTTCCTCCGATACAGGTCAGTCAGCTGCAGGCGGCGATTCTTCCACCAGCCCTGCATATCGTAGTTCCTCTGTCGCTGGTGGAACTCCTCGTGCTGCATTACCGCTAGGGCTGCAGTCGCAAGGGCGTCTCGGGAGAGACGAAAGTCCTCGGGGAAGAGGTGTGTCAGAACCATGCTTTGAAAGGGGTGGGTCAGAACCATGCTTTGAAAGGGGCCAGGATGCGACGTAGAGACTTGGTAGCGCTGTACTCCTCGCCAGTCTCATCGTTCCTGTCCTCGCCAGTATCCTGCAAATCCAGCAGCTGAGCACGGGCCGCGTTGACCACCTTCTTGAGTGCACCAGTCTTGAGCTGGACTGTCGAAATCCCGCGGCAGGCGTTCCAGCAAGCAATCAAGCGTTCGGTTGTGATCTGCTCAGTGGCGTCGCTGAATTCCGTACCTGAGCATTTGGCGATGATCGAGTTTGTTGCGTCTCGCCAGATCGTCGCCTTTGGGCCACTCGACAGCTTTTCGAGTGAAAGATCAATCGGTCCAGATGACGTTTTCTTCTTCGCCACACTCACCTCCGCTCTTTGAATTCCTTGTGGGCCTTAGCGGTCGCCTCGATCAGCGAGGCCCGCTTTCCTACAGCGTCAGCCCGCTCCAAGTAGGCCTCACACTGGATCTTGGTCTCGGAGTGATCATCCCCAGGCTTCGTCAGGCCGAGTTTCTCTGCCATCCTGTGGCGGGTCACCCAAGGCAACTCGAAGAGCTGGAACACAAACGTCCGCAACTCTTCTACGGTGAACTCCTTCTCCGGCGGCTTGCCGAAGGTTTCGGTCAGAAGGGCCTCAGCCGCCTCCACCTCTTCCTTCGTCACCTTCCCTGGATGAACAGGACAGCCATAGACGTAGATGAACTCGCCAGGCCGCTCGCGATAGCCGCGGCCGTAGCAGTTGTCGATCGCAGGGCACTGGCAGCCAGCCGCGATCGCTTCTTTGGTCCCAGGGTTGGGCGCCAGCTGCTCCTGGTATTTATCGCCGCAGAGGCAGTCGTCTCCAGGAGCGTAGGGAGCGTCCTGAGTCGAGCCACAGCTGGGGCATTTGAGAAACGTCATCAGGGATCCTGTCTGAGCAGCCCGTTCTCACGAGCCTTTTCCTCGTAGATTGCGTGCAGCTGATCGAGCATTTGTTTTGAGTCTGCACGGACCGGGCCTCGACGTATGCGCTCGGCCCGAAGAGCAAACAGATTCTGGTCGTAGACGACCTCTCGTCGGCGAGCTTCGACATAGTCTGGGCTGTTAGCGTGGCTGCCCACTGTGCCGAGCATGATCGTACGAATCCGGCTTGTTTTCACCAGGTCGTCGAAGATGTAGATGAGACGCTGCAGTTGTGCGTCCGACAGCTCAGCAAGCCGATAGGGCCTGATGTCTTTCTCGACAGCACCGGCAACAGGGATGCTCGGCAGCACGAGGGCTGCCAGCGTGGTCTTGAGAAACTCTCTGCGGTCCATCATCCCTCCGCCCAGGAGAACCACTCTGCGCCAGCAGCAATCAATGCAAGGCGAACGGCTACCGACGCTGACACCATGTTGATGTATCCGATCCCGATGAACCATTCCTCGGGAGCTACTTGGCAACGCCCTACGCGGGCGTCTTCTGAGCCACTGTAGAGAAGACCGAGTTCCGGTTCGAGATCGGCTCGAATGTTGAGCTTGGCCAGGATCTCTTGCTTGAGGGTCAGCTTCTCCGCAGCAAACCACTCAGGCTCGTAGTCGTCCTCTTCGTCGTCGAGTTCCTCATCATCGAACTCTTCGTCGTCCGCGCCTTCCGCTTCCTGCAGACGCTTAGCTTCCAGGAGATGTATGCGAGTGTAGAACTCCTGCGGCACCTGGACGCCGAAGAGAGCATGGACAAAGACGTCCGCGGACATGCTGTCCTTTCAATGCGCGGGTATTGAATCCGGCTCAGGGCCGGAGGGAGGCGGCGAGATGTGAGCCTGAGCTTCCTCGACCGTGATATGGCCAAGGACGATCAGGTAGTTCTGCAGACTCGCCAGGGTGGCACACATTCCAGCGTACCGGTCCTGCCTGCCGTACAGACTGATCCGCTCCGCCAGATAGGCTATGTGGTCGTACTTCTCATCCTGAGTCCACTTAGGCCAGTGCTTCTCGACAGGGCCGCGGATGGGCTCTGCGTGCGGAAAGAACCCGGCCCTGTAGGTTCTGACCAAGGCTTCCACGAAGTCCACGTTGAGGACGACCATCACAGTTCCTTGAGGGGAATTTCACCCAGTCGCGGCCATTGCTCATCGAGCCACGCGTTCAGCTCGACAAGATTGGCCATCGTCTGAATGTCAGCTTTGATACTCGGGCTGCTGATGTCACAGCGATACTTGCCGTCGTCGTCAACGTAGGCGAGCAAAGCCGCATCAGCGCCGACGACAAGAATGCCATGCCCGAAGGCCATAGCTTCTTCAAGGCTCTCGCGATCAAACAAACGAACCACTCCCTTGCTGGCAGCAGACACATTCGGGAGGCCAGACATGGGGATCATGTCCCATGCTTTGGGGGAGAACTCACCCGGCACTGCTGCCGCGTTTACAACCTCACGAGGATCAGCTCCTCCGAGGTGCTTACTGTCAAAAGCAAGGCTGACCGCGATCTGCTGCTGCGGATTGAGATGAGCCACGACAACAAGCGGGTATCCAGCATCGTCGATGAGCTCCTGCAAAGCGCCTTGTACGATCTCAGGAAGTAGCTCAACATCAATGCCTCGCTTATAGAATTCACGCTTGGCGATGTTGATGACCTGGCTGCAAGCCTGTTGAATCTCGGCGAGCACTTCGGCGTTGATCCGGGGATGCGTCATACCAGCATCTCTTTCTCTTTGCGGCACATTGTATAGCCGGTTCGGGTACGGCTTTGTCCAACTCCTGGGCGGCGAATGTTTCCACTATGGCCGGCACCCGCCTTCGGTTGACGACGTAGGTGATACTGGGGCTGTGGGCACGTTGCCCGGAATCCCAAATGCTTTCGCAGCGTTCCGCGAGTGTACCGAGGCGGCTAGCGCTCTCGGCCTGGTTCGCGCTTGGCCCTAGCCGTGGGCCTGTTCGCAGAGGTTGATGATCAGGGCCTCTGCTGACTGTTGTTTCTGAGAATATGGCTTGGCAGCCTCAACTCGGTATGTCGAGCAATGCACTACCGGCAAATCTGGTCGGTTGGACCCGGCTGGTTACCACTCGTTACTGGCTCCCTGTTCGTTACGGCTGTCGGCTTTCCCGGCAAACTTCCATGAGGAAGCGGCTCACCTACTGAATGACGAAGACCTCAACCAGGGCTTCGCCCTCTTCGAAATCTTCAGGCTTGAGATCCTCCGGATCTGGTGCCTGACCAAGGCTGCCATCTGGCAGCTCCAAAGCTGTCGCTGATGACATGTCGTAGACCGGTCTATACGCGTGGTCGTCCGCGGGCACGACCAGCCTTACGCTGTCTGGGAGACTCGCCGTGGCTCTTCGCCAGTCGCCGAGCGTCTTCATCTGCTGCCTCCTGTTCCTGGTACGCTTTGAGAATCTCCGTGGCGTCTCCGGTGATCTCGATGAGCACGAGTTGCTTCCGCTCGTCCATGCCAACAATGCGGTACTCCAGCTCCATCAGATAGGAAGCGCCGTAGCTGCAGTACTCATCGGCCAGGGCCTCACCCGAGATCTCTTGACTCATGAGATGCTCGAACGAGACCTGGACGACGAAGCTGATTTGCGTCTTCTCTGTTGAGCCCTTGGGCGCAAACAGAAGCCGACGAAAGGTCTTCTCGGTGAGAGAATTTCTCAGCGGTCTGACGGTGGGCAAGATCCCTCCTAGACAACAAGGCCATCAGTTTCAGGCAGCATCCATCCCCGAGGTTCAGCCAGGATCTGATCCATGTCCCAGACCTCTTCAATGCCTGCCTGATGCCGCTTCAGCAAGCGGTCGTAGAGCAGAAGATACACTGCCGCGGCCAGGTTCGTACAGTGCCGCGTGGGGATCACGACAAAGCGGTGACAGTGCCTAGTTTCGACCTTGTCGAGGCTTCCATCCTCCGGGCCGAACACGTAGACCGGATTCTCCGGATGCTCGAACGAGGTCAGCAGCTCGCTGCCCTGTCTGAGCTCCACAGCGACCGGTGTGGCCCCTGGAAACTGCTCGAAGGGATAATCGTGTTGCCGAAGCTCCACGCTCTTGTAGCCCTTCATACGCTCTTCTCGCGGCAGCCGCTGGCCCTTGGCGGGGTCCAGGCTGACACGGTCCCCAGTGAACCAAACCTGGTTCACACCAAAGCAGGCTGCAGCACGCACCGCAGCCCCGACGTTGTGGGCGTACTTGGGCCGGCACAAGACGATTGCCGGCGCCGTTCCTTGGGGCTTCATCCCCTTGCCATATTGAGCTGTCTGCATGTGTACGAGGGCCGCGGGAGATCCCGCGGCCAGGTTCCTTTCTTGTAGCTATCAGGACTTCGATTCGAGCGGCGCCGGGTACTCGATCAGATGGCCCGTGACGAGCCAGATCCACTTCCCCGCCGTCGCCATTGGCTCACAGGAATCCACCGACATCAGCATCCGCGCGATCAGCGGCGCCATGTCCTTAGCAGACTCCCAGTGGTAGACAGGAATGTTCTCACGAGTTGAAGCTCGGTACTGGACACGGAGTCTAACCGTGGCCTCCCCGCCCTTGAACTCGACGAACTTGAATCGGCTGAAGCCGAACTCTTCGAGCAGGAGGATCTTCTCACCCGACTTATAGAGTGGCTTCGCCGAGTGGTAAACGTTTTGAGTATGGTTCCCTCCCCACCAAGTCCAGTTTGGCTCACCACGATGAGGCGGATCCACACTCCGGTGCTTAGGGTCTGGCGTCGGCTGCGGGTCCATCGGGATGGACTGGGACAGGATCGCTCCTACCCCAGTCGTCCACAGCCGCTTTGCGGTGTCGAGATCGACGGCGAGTGTCTTCACTCGGCGGGCTCCGCTTTGTCGACTTCGTCGCGGTTCTTGAGCATGGCGTCAAAGAAGACGTTCTGCATCATGAACCGAGTTCGACTATGCACCTCGGCAAACCGACTGGCGATATCGGACCGGATCCAGGCAGCCTTTGTCGCCTCGTCCAGGGCCGGTTGCAGCCCGTCGAAGATGGACATCACGTGCATCGTAGCGGTGAAGTCGACCGGCTCAAGTTGCTCCACTGTTGGAGGGTTGGCCAGCATGTACTCCAGGCTCTGTAGCCCCTTCTCCACCAGGGTCAGCAGCTCCGGAACCGTCTCCTGGCTCAGGGTCTTGCCGTTGAACAGAATCGGTCTCAGTCTCCTTCTGGGCCGGAATCCCGGCGGTGTTGATCATCACGTACGGCATCCCTCCAGGAAGAAGGGGCCAGGTCTCACGCTCAGACATGAACGCGGCGTAGCCGAGGGCCATGCCCAAGCACAGCAGCCCTTCGGCCTGGATGTGGAACCCCGTCCACATGACTCCATCCTTGCGAGTGACGAGGTTGAGGAAGCTCCATCCTTCCTTGAATTGATCCGGGAGCTGGTCGAGCATCGCGATCACGTTTTTGCGTTGCTCCTCCAGCCTCTCGGGATGAAACGCGAGCCTGTGAACTGGCCCGATGACAACCTTGGCCCACTCCGGAGCCGTGACACCGTCGATCAAGTCCTTCCTATCAAGCAGGCACGCCAATGCGACTGCGTCAACGTTCTCCCCTGTGAGCTCCATGTCACCTGTCCTTTGCTTGGTTGTAGGCCGCGGCAAACTCCGCCAAGGAGTACGGCGTGGCCCGCTTTCCTTCCTCGATTGCGTCGGCGATCTGCTTTCTAACCGTCTTGCGGTCAGTCGCTTCCAGATCCTTGACGACCTGGTCCAGATCGTTACCGACAATGCCTCCACTCTCATGCTCGACAATCAGTGTTCGGTCAACGCCCGGCAGATTGACGACATGAAGCTGGACTCCGTGCTTGTACTTCTTCGGGCGTCCGAGACTGACCTCGATCGAAATCGGGGTATGCGGACTGCCGAACAGGAACGGCCGATATGCGGCGGTGTAGATCTTACGTTTGGCCACGGCGCTTTCCTTTCTTGCGAGCTTTCACGCGCTCCTGGATGTGGGCTTCGATGAACTCTTCACGGCTCGCGTAGACGGGCGCGTTCATGTCCATCGCTTCGTAGTCCCACCCAGTTCGAGCGAAGATACGGGCCATCTGGCCCAGGTTCTCCTCCTTGAGCTGGAGGATCAGATGACCAGCACAATGCTGCGCGGTCGGCGGCGGGGCAAAGACTTTCGGCACGTCGCCTTCATCGTTGTCCACGGTCTTGTGACACGGGAACACCCCATCCATGTGAGCCACGATCTCCCGCGCTCGGCCCAGTGTCAGGAAGACGGGAATGTCGCTCCTGAACGGGCACTGCGAGCACGGACTCTTCAGATCGGTGCGCATCAGAGACCCACGATCTTCAAGATCTCGATCGTCCGGTTGATCTGCGTGTAGAAAGTCGTATCACCCTTCGCCCACTGCCACTGACGTGCAGGATAAACAGGCAGCGGTCGGGGTTGACCGAGGATCTCCGCCAAAGACAAACCTTCGCCAAATCTCCTGACGACTGTCCTCACCCGATTACGAGTTTCGCGATCGAGTAGCTCCGGAATGTTGTCTGCGCAGGCGATCGCGTGTCGCAAATCACCGCCGCGAAGCGAGTCGACCATATCGAGAAGCCATCTCTCAGAAGGCAGCGTCGAAGACCAGGCGTTGAAGTCGATAGGTAGTGACGCGGGATCACATCGCCTGTAGAGCATTGCTCCCGCCAAGCAGACATGGCACTTTCCATCGCTGCCGCTTGAGAGGAAGGTTCGCATGTTGACAACGACATCGGGCAGATCCTCGATCCGCTGCAAGTCGTCCCGAGCTGCTTCAAGCCAGCCCGACATTGATCTCTGCTCGTTCGCAAACTTCGGTTTCATGTTCTCTCCATTCAATCCGCGGGTATTGAAACGCCCGCAGATCAGTCACCCAGTTTCTGCTGCCAATCGTCGTCAACGTCTGGCGGTTCGGCCTCTACATTTCGACGGGCCGCGTCAAGCATGTCGATAGCAACAGAGTCCGGTGCGTTCGTCGACAGATAGCTGAAGCCGGATTCCGTATGCAGCACGATCGTCATCAACAGAACGCTCGGATGTTTTCGGGTAAGCGCGTCGGTCAGCTCACGCGCGACGTTCTGAAGTTCTTCCCTTATAGCCTCTTCGTCTGCCATGAGTTTCCCCAAAAGCACCGGCCCAGTTTCCCGGGCCGGTGCGAACTCATCTAGTTAAGGTCTTACGACCTACTCAGAACTAACGGTCGCTGTCGGCATCGCCGGCCGCGGGCGGATCGGACTGCTCGGCGCCGGCCTCGGTGGGCTCGCCCGGCGTCGGTTCATCGGCGCTGGCCTCTTCAACGGGCAGTTTGCTCTCGTCAGCAACGGCCACGCCGCCCTCATCCCGACGACCCCGATACCCGTGACGCGGTTCATTTCCACACATGGCGAACTCCTCAGAAACGTTTTGGCTCCTCTCGAAATGAGAGGTCGGCCCAGCAGAGCACCGGAACATCCGGTGCTCACTCGTCATTGAGACAGTGGCACATGCGTCCAGCAGGAGTTTCATCTCCGCAATGAACGCAGAAGTCATGCCTGAGCTGTCCCATCACCTCTTCCCGCTGGAGAGCAGGGAGTGATCGCAAATGAGCGAAGAACTGCGCGGGGACGCCCGCGGACAGCTCTTCAAAGGTCGGCATCTTCGGTCCAATGGCTGACGGGGCCATGTGGAAGAGCCATTTCTCGCCGGTCCAGAAATTGAAGAAGTCGACGGTGATCCAGGCCAGGTGGTCCTGCTGCCAGATCTTGCAGGTATACCACCCCGGTTCTGTTGGGTCCTGGATGTCACCGCTTCCAAGCTCCGGATCCTTAGTCGGAATCTTCGGGTCGCTCTGCGCTTTTGACCGCGGCATCAACTTCCTTCCTGGCCTGTTCGGCACGGTTGTAGGTGTTCGAGAGCTGCTTGACGCCTTCGGCGATGGCAGGATGGCCGAGCACACGCAGATTGGCCTCAACATCTGCGAAGCCCTCCACCGTCTCCGAGGCTGTTTGTTTACGCGGTTTGGTCATGGCTCTTTCGAGGCAAGAGAACGGAGGGCCTAGCGGCCAACTCACCACACGGCAGGTGACGCCTCTGGACGGCCAAGTGTGGGGTAGGGCTGGCCGCACCGTCCCTGGATGGGGAATGTGCCGCGGTGCCCTGCTCGGCCTATACGGTGACCGGAACCGTTCGCGCGATCCTTCGACCCTCGCGATCGATCCGGTAGTTCTTGACATGGCAAGCCGCACAGAGGTGCAGCTTGGCCTTTCGATAAATGTCCCACTTCGAGCGCCTAGCCTCCTGTACAGCTGTACTGAAGTTGCGCGCTTCGAAGCTACGAACGGCTCCGCAAATGGTGCAGACGAGCTTCAAAACGGTCGTTTGGCGGTCCAAAGTGGCCTCCTAGGGCGTTGAGAAAGTTGCCCACGTGGTCTCCAAAATCCGGTTTCATTTGTCAACAAGACCGGTTTTGGGCGATTTTCCTGGAACTATTTCGATTTTCTGTCCGAGTTACGGTCGACTGAGACGCGCAATCACAGGCACCTTCCAGAGCCACGGAGAGGGATGCTGGAAGGTGTCGGTCGTCGCGACCGTGTCGTACATACTCAGCGCGTCGAGGCCTTTGGAGAAGATTCCGTGGGCCACAAACAGGGCTGTTGATCTGGCGCCGGCGAGCCGCGGATGAAGCATCTTGAAGGTTGCTCCACCATCGCAGATGTCGTCCACAACGAGGACGTGCAGACCAGTGGCATCAACAGGCTTGTCGTCAACGCCGCGGATCTCCTTGTAGACGAGAGATCCGGTCGACGGATCTCGCGACTTCTCGCCGTACCAGACGTGAAAAGAGGGAACACGAACCGCCGCTTCCTGCTGACTGCGAAGGAAGGCTCCCTTATCCGGCAACAGGATGACCGTATCTTCGCTTGGCCAGCCCAGGCGCTGCAGGAGAGTGTCGACCTCGGGCCACATCGAAACGTTCTCAAGATTGTCGATCTCAGCGAACGCTGCCGCACTGTGGGCCTCGTAGGTACGCACGCGGGAGTAACCGAGCTCGTTGATCAGCCGGCCGAACACGCGTAGCGAGAACGGCGACAGCTTCTCAGGGTCAGTCACACGATCCTGCCGGCCGTACGGTAGATAAGGGAGAACGAGAGTCCTCGGCTGCATACCGTTCCGCTTGAGGACGTCTGTCGCAAGGAGCAGATTCATCAGCGCGGAACTGGATCGAATGTCGGCCAGGAGAAACCCGTCGTTCTCCATGCCGGCTTGCAGCACAACATGCTGCTCCCCGGCGGAGAAGGTCAGCGTCTTAAAACTGGACAGAAGCATGGAAGTTCCTTCGCACTTCGTCGAACGTGTAGCGCCGCAGGATCTGCCCGTTTCGGAAAACAGGCATGAGTTCGCTGGGCGCGTCGGGCGGTGCCGAGTCGTAGGTGACCCCGGCGCGGAGAGCGACCCGGCCAACATGGCTCTTCTTGCCAGAGTCGGTGATCGGGTCCTTGAAGATGTTGACGTTGCGACCGTTCCGCGTGATCTGCGTGGCCTTGATCGCCATCCCCAGAGTGTCCCGCGTGCCGGCCCGGAGCAGACCACCAGCTCCGATGACGATATTCGATCCGTCGTACCCAGAGCCGACAGAGCGAATCAGCGTCTCCTCGTACCGCTGATGGTACATCCCGTCCCCGTAGATCAGCCCGATCTTCGGATTCAAGATACGGTACGGACTGTCGGCCAGCCGCTCGCTGCCGAACAACTCGTCCAACAGGACCAGCACACCCTTGGCCTCCGGCGTACCTGGCTCAGCCTTGGCATCACCGCAGATGATGTCCGGCGGGTAACCGCTATCGGGACGGATGATGACCCGACCGTTACGGGCAAGGATCTTGTCCTTCAGCCGCGGCAGAATGTTCGTACAGACGTGCCAGATCGAGTAGGTGTCCGAGACGATGGAAACGTAGCCGTCCGGATACAACTCCAGCATCCGCTCGAACGCCTCGAACTCGAACTCGCGACCGTAGGAGCACATGACAGAGTGCTCGGAGGCGGGCACAGACATCATGCACGGCGATTCCGTTGGGAGGCTGTAGTACTCCTCAATGAACGGCTCGGCCACGATCGTGTCGCTGCCGCGGAACACGATGAGATGCGCTGCGCCGGAGATTGCCGCTGACTCCTCAGACGTGTCGCTCCGGTAGCCGAAGTCGTGCACGTTGAATTCCAGAGGCTGTCGCGAGTAGCGACGAGCGATTCGGTAATACTCCAGACTGTTTGTCGCGACGGTGCAGGGATACCACACCTTCAGCAGCAACGATTCCAGAAAGCCCGGCGCCCACGGGAAGTCGTCGTGCGTCGACTCCAGCGTGAGCAGGGCATTCTTCACCGGCAGGACGGTGCCCTCAGGCACGGCGCTGATCTCGACAGGCCACTGACCGAGGTCAGCGATGCCGTGGAGCTTCTCCTTGATGTCGTCGCTCGGCTCGGACCCGAGGATCCGCCGACGCCGCTTGAGGAAGTCCTCGACGTTGGCCGTCGTGATGGGCTGAGTCAAGTACTCCATCAGGTAGTACTGCAAGCCGAAGAACAGGAGCTCCTCGAAGTACTTGTCGCTTCGGGCGTTCAGATACGAAATCACCCGGGTGGTCCCGGGTGCGTACTGTTCCATGTGGCCCATCTTGTAGACGTCAGTCCGCAGAAGCGGGTGAACTAGCTTCATGACTCGCTTTCATTCGATGTCGATGCCTCGCACGTTTGTTGGCGAGGCTGGTGGAGGAGGTGATTCAGGCGACAACATAGCCTGACGCTGCAGAAAGTCGAGCAAGGCGACAGCCTGAGAACGTGTCACAGGTTTCATCGCCGTCAGCTGCTCAGTGCCGCGAACCCAGACCTCGAACTTCACGGGGTCTGTTTCGATGATGAGGTTGAGTCGGCCGAAGCGGAGTGAAAAGCCAGAAGCCGACTGCGAATGCTTCGGTCCTGGATCCTGGTCAGCGAAGACAGCCAACGCATTCGCCTGCGGACCAGTCATCAGCAGAACAAGATCGACATCGGAGTTGGGCTTTGGCGATCCGTAGACGCGACTCCCTGTCAGGATAGCGTTCGGCCGCAGGTCAGGCACCGGTCTTGAACCGCCCCGGCCAGAAGATCTCAAGCTCGCGAGCCGCCGCTTCGGGGCTATCGCTCGTGTGGGACACCGAGAACGGCAACCTCCGCATGAAGTCCCCGCGGATGGTGCCCGGCTCCGGGTCCACAGTAGAACCCTGCATTGCTCGGGCTTTCTCGATCGCGTTCTCTCCGGAGATGACCACTGCGATCATCTCCAAGTCCGCGGTGACGTCGATCAACCGCTCGAAGAAGTCCTTTGACTTATGCTCTTCGTACAGCTTCTCGATCTTGCCGTAGTTCGGCGTAATCATCTCCACATGGAGAATATCGAACCGACGCTCAAGCCGGGCCAAGATCGTCCCTGCCAGCTCTCGCTTCAGGGCGTGGTTCTTGATGAGAAAGAGGGTGACTTGCTGCGACATTTGGAAACCGTGCTCCTCGGTGAGAGGTCTGCGGACAGACCCAGGGCGGAAAGAACGACGCCAAGAAGTCGACGCTGAGCCAGGCGTCGATATCGACCGTAAATCGCAACCCAGTTGATAGGCCCGTGGGTGCGGCCGGCGGCGTCTGACAGAAACGACGGAAGATCACGCCAGGTGACTGGCATGGTGACGTAGTAGTGGAGAGCGAGGGCCACGCACTTCGAGCTCACGACGGGCTTGCGCCCGCAAGTGATCTCGCCTTTCGCCTCAGCCAAAGCAGTCGCCGCGAGGGCGAGCTGCCTTCGGTTCGGCGGGACCCATGCTGAGGAATTGCTCGAACCAGTGCCAGCACGACAGATCAATTTCCGACTTGTGCTGCTCGATCGACCTGCGGACATACTGGAAGTTCCCGACGTACTTTTGGTGGCCAATGCCGAACCCGTACACGCCGAGATTGAGCGATTGTGAGCCCAGGTCGTCGTCCGTCAGGCGAAGCACAGCCTGCGTGAGAACGACCTGGCGACCGTCCGACATCGTGCGGACGAAAGAAGGCTCCTCGAACATGTCGACGATTTCGACCTGTCGGGGAGGATCGTAAAGATTCAGCATCAACGCATCCAGTGGGACTTGGTCATATCCCAGCCCCCTGTCGGCACCGGTGCGATCGTCGCCTGAGGCGCCTGTGCGTTGACCCCGGGAGGAGCCATCGGCGACATCGGCTTCTGCGGCATGGCAAGGGGCTTGGGCAGAGCGCTGGGTGGCTGCGGAAGCGGAGGCTTGCCGAGACCCATGCCCATCTTCTCCAGTGCCTTCATGGCAATTTTGACGCGGTCCATCGCTTAGGTCTCAATCGAGGTCAAGGTGCCTCAGTGTGTGATCTGGATCGCCCGGAAGTCCGCGCTGGTTGAGCGTGCGGGCGGGTTCCCCGCCAGTTCGCCCGTCACCGGAATCACGTCGCGATCCTGCATCTGCAGCTCTTCCTCCGGCTTCTGGATCAGGACCTGACGGCCGTCCTGGAGCAGGAGGGAGTTGTACCCCGCATGATACCCGTTCCCGGTCACGGGATTTCGCGCGAGCCGCTCGTTCGAGAAGTTCACGAACTCTCGCAGCGCGGAGGAGACCGCTTCGGGTAGTGATCGGCCGGCCGAAAACTCGTCCAGCGCATGCTCGTAGATCGTCTTCACATCCATCGGTGTTCATTCCGTGTCTATGTATCGGGCTTCAGATGGAGTCTGTTGAACGGCCTCATGATACGTGACCGTCAACTCTTCCGACAACGGAATTGCCTGGTCGTACCTCTCGGCCAGGCGGAACGTCCAGTCCAACTGGGCAAAGCGATTGACCCGTTCCGTGATCAGCAGCCGGCAGCGAACCGGACTCGACAGCAGAACGGAGAGTTCACCGTCTTTGGCCGAACAGGTGTTGACGGTGCCTTCCAGATCGTGAATCGAACACCGGACATCAAAGAGGCGATCCAAAGCGAACTGGATCATCAACAACAGCTGTGAGCTGGCGATGTCGTGGGTGTTGATGTCCCACAGCGACTGCCGGATGGCTTCAATCGTCCAGGCGCACTTACGACTCAGTCCCGGGAAGAGGCTCATTTGCGGCGAGGGGTCCGGGCCAGATCAAGCGGGCGTCCTGCCTCCTCGAACAGCCGGTCAATCTCTTTCACTTCACTGCGAAAGAATGGACTTTGACACAGGGGATCCTCAAACGCAGCCAGAAGATCCCGACAGTCTTCCACCCACACTCGCACAGCTTCGCCGTGGTCTTTGTAGGTGAACGGTGTGAATCCGATCGTGAGATCGGCCGCGGCGCGGAGCTCAGCCAGCTTGGCGAGTTTCTCAGGCTCCTCGGCAGTGACGATGGCGGAGCGGAGAGCTTGATGGCGCCTGGCGGTGCCGATGCGAGGATCAGGCGAAAGCATGCAGACGGCCCGAGCGATCGAAAGCTCGCTCATGTCGCAGACCTCTTCGAAGGTCATGCCGTAGTGCTGAACACAGTAGATCATGCGGGAGGCACAGCGAATGACCGCGACGTAGATCTGGATGTCATCCAGGGTCGGGTCGGCCCACTCGCGGGCATAGCGATCGGCGATGTCTCCGATCGCTTCTGGGTCCGCAATGGTCGGATCCTTTCGGCGAGCAAGCAAGTAGACATGCTGCCGATTGACCTGATCCATGAGCGCGTCCAAGTCAATGGACGGAGAGAACTGCAGTGACATCCCTGCCTCGCGTGAGGACTACTTACCCGAGTTGCCGGAGAACCGGCCACCCTTCTGATCCTTGTCCTTCTTGTCCTCTCGCGACTGCTGGCCCTTACCGCCCTTCTGGGCCTGGGCAGTCGCCTTCGGGGGCTCCGCGGCCTTCTCAGCCGGAGCGCTGGCAACCACCTGAGGAGCCGGCGTGCTGGTCACCGGCGGGTCGACAACCGCTGGCACCGGAGCAGGGGACGCAGCGACCGGTGCAACGACCGTTTCGGCAGTTGCTGCAGGTTTGGAAGTGACAGGCTCGGGAGCGGGCTGGGTTGTTGCCGACCGCGGCCGAGCCCGATCCACCAGTTTGCCCTGTTGCCGAAGACGTTCGCGGTAGTCGATCTGACTCATTCTCGGAATCCATTACGAGTTAAGTCCGTAGTGCCAGCGGATTTCTTTCTGCCAATCTGAGCCGTACTTCGCACGGAAGACGTCTCTGGCAGCCGCGGCATCACAAATCTGGTGATGAGCGATCTGGTCGCCCCTTTGACCGTCCAAGTATACCCGACGCGAGCGATAATGGAACACGAAGCACCGGTCTGTCAATAGAACCCGGAATCCGTCATCCCGAGCCCGCTTCTGAAGTTCGTGGCCTGCGCCAAATCCACTCAGTGGAAAGTCCTCGTCCAGGAGGCCCACGCGATCAAACACAGACCGGGAAACCATCATGGCCTCAGTCGAAACGACGGGGCATTCTTCAGTCGTCACGCCAGCTTCGTAGTGGTGGATATCACCGAAATGTCCACGGTTCTGCAACTCCTGAGCGTTCGACACAGCGGCGATGATTCCATCCGCAGGCTGCGGGTGGTCATGAGCGACGACAGCCATCTCGTGAAAGAAGCCTGCGCTCAGAGCCACGTCATTGTGCAGCAGCAGAAAACGGTCGTATGCCGGATTCGGCATAACCGATTCCAGAGCCATGTTGACTGCCTTCGACCAGCCGATGTTCTTGCCCGGCACCAGTACAGTCTCGTCAGCAACAGCGTGGTAGTCCCCACTGTTGTCGACCACCACGACCGGTAACCCGGCGTCCCGCGCCTTATGCACGAGCCCGGTCGTCATGTCGTGATACTTGAAGGTGACGATGATCACGACAATTCGGCCTGCTGTCTTCTCCGCTGGGTCGAGCCACTGGTCGTCCAGCCGTTTGAGCATTCGCCTCAGCGACTGACGACGGACATTGAGGCGGTGCCCCATGTCCCGCTCAACCTGATGATTGTCGAGAGCGACGTGGTTGCAGTGGCCGACCACAACCGTCTTTGCATGCTTGGAGAGTACGCGAAGCTCGCGGCCCCGGACGTGCCCCAGCCGGTACATGAGCTCGTACTTGTCGTTGTTGCCAAAGCTGATGTCCTCCCGGAATTGCTCCTTCGTCAACCCGCGGAAAGCAAGCATGCACTCCGTGGCCGGCGACAGCACGTGACCTGACTGCGATGTGCGCTGACAAGGGATCGAGTAGTAGCGGCGGCTCTGATGCTGCTCACAACCCTGCCGGAACGCCTCCCACTGCCGATCGGTGAAGAACGTGTCACCATCGAAGACGACTGTCACCTGAGCCACGAGCGAGCCGTACCAGATCCCGAGGTTGCGAGCCCGGTTGATCTGGATGGCCCGCACGACCTTCTGTGCGGTCGACTTGGCCTTGCGGTAGGCGTGAGGAGAGAACGGCAGTTCCATCCAATGCCGCTGGTACTTCTCCAGCAGCTCGATGTACTTTGCGCGAAGCTCCTCGTTGTGGAGCGAGTTCACGATGTAGATCTCGTGACAGTCCTCTTGAGCCGGCATCTGGAGAATGTGCTCCAGCGTGGCTAGCCGTGAGCCCGCGTTGTCCCGCGGCGGCAGCTCGTTGCCGACGATCCGCACGACGCAGAACGAGAACTTACGGAGCACCTCTTTGCCAGGCAGCTCCACCTTGTGATTTCGGGATCCACGGCGCCGAATCGTGACGAACTGATTCGGCGGTCCGTGGTGGATGAACCCGGGTCCCAGAACGTGGCCCTTCACCTTGTGCTTCCACAAGACATAGGGCAGGCTGATCTGGTCCCGGTAGGAACCACGGGCGATCTCTTTCCACCAGGAGGCCAAGATCGGAGCCGCGGCGCGATCGGCGATCAGAACGCCTGTCTCGAAGTGGTCTCCCTTGTCAGGGAACCCTTCCTTGCGATACCGGCGGAGTTGGCGGTTCTGAATACCGCTCTTGTCCCACCCGTCACGGTTGATGCAGTCGACCTCCTGGGCCACAGAGTGAACCAGGGGCCGGCGGAAGGCCGCAATCGGCCCGTGGAGCTTCATGTCCCGAAAGACCGCCAGATCCATCTTGGCGATCAGGTTCGAGTCCATCCAGACGACGCGTTTCGCCCTCGGGAAGAGCCTCAGGATGTGGGTCTTGTGCCACCGGGCGGTCCGGCGGGACGGCAGCGCCACGTCGATCGTAGGGACCGCAATCCAGCCTTTCCGTCCCATTCGCTCACGAACCGTAGGATCGGAGCAGAAAGCAATGCACGGGTATTGAACAGACGGCACCCGTGGAATGACATCGGTCGCCCCGATCATCGCCGTGACAAAGACCAAGTCGTCCATGACTTACCAAGTTGTACGCGTCCTGGGAACGTTGCCACCGATCGCGGTCGGGGTCTCCGTGAACTCCGCAACATACGCTGGCCGGAGCAGGGATTCCAGACCGAGAAGAATCGCAGCCTGGATGATGTTGGGTGCCCAGGTCGCTCTACGCCAGGAAACATGCCCAGGCGTGAACATGTAGTAGAGGGTGGCACGCTGCTGCGTCGTCTTCAGCGGCCTGGCGCCGTGAATCATCGTCTCAGTGAAAGCGATGATGTCGCCCTGTTCCAGCCGCGGAGCAACGAGAGCACCGTCAGCCACGGGATAGCCATCCTCAAAGACATGCTTTCGGACAGCACCACCCTGCATAGCGAAGGCACTCTTGTGAGAGCCCGGAAGGAGCACCAGGCCACCCTCGTCACCACCTTGTGCGTGAAGTGGGATCCCGACAGAGACCTGCGTACAGAAGGGCGATCCGTTCTGGTTGAAGAACAGATGGGTTCCTTGGGCGGCGCCTGGACCGCCATGAAGATTGCTGACTTCGACCCCGTTGCTGTCTGGCTGCAGTCGAATGAAAGCGTGGTCCAAGCGAAATCCGCTGCCCAGGACCTTTTCAAGCAACTTCATCAAGTTGATGCTCTTCAGCAAGCGAAGCCCGCCGTACGGAGTGACGTCAAGGAAGGGCACCTTGACCGACTTGGCTTCCTTGATTCGGGCCTCAAGACCCACCCGAACCTCCTCAACCCAGTCCGCCGGCAGCAACTTGCTAAAGTGGACAAAGCCGAGGGAGTCGAACAGATACTCTTCACGACTCGGAACATAGCTCATGTGGGAGGCCTTCTTTCATTGCCGATCGGCATCGGCTTTCCGGGGGAATCATCGAACCGACCAGACCACGGCAGAGCAATGAGGCGTCTCTCCTCATCGTTCCTCGGATAAGATCCGTATCGATTCTGTTGTTGGATCGGATCGCGCCAGGCAATGAAGCCGGGAGCGAACTTGTAGTACAAGACACGGCGCTCTGAGGCGCCAATTTTCAACCCGCGATCGCCATGCACCAGGCTCTCGCTGAAGACAACAACGTCGCCCTCAAACAGATCCGGCGTATAGGTCGCTTCGGCCATAGTGTCGAACACCTCGGCCATCAGCTTGTGGCCGTCTGCGTCGTACCGCGACTTGTGAGAGCCCGGGATGAAGCAAAACCCGCCATCGTCTTTGAGCTGACCCCGGAGTGTGACACCGATCGTCAACTGGCTGTAGAGCACGCGCTCGCCGACGCCGGTGATGAAACAGGTGCTCTGGGAGGAGAGCGGGCCGCCGTGGAGATTCGGCTTTGAGGAGTTGCTGGAGAGCCCGACTGCGTGATCCAGCCGATAGCGATCGCCGCACAGCGTGCGACAGATGTCACGAATCGCTGGCAGCGCCATGATGTCCCAGAACACAGCCCCAAGATCCAGGATCGGGAACCGGTGCGGGAGAGTTTCACCGAAGCGGGACACGATAGCGGCATTGGCCTTCTGCGTCAGGTCGGCCGAGATCGCATTTCGAACAACGGTGCAGCCAACCGAGTCGAGGATGTAGTTTTGAGCTTTTGTCAGCACAGGGGTTCCCTTTCGGAAAGCAGATCGAGCCAGCGCTTCTTGAAAAGCTGTTCGGATTTGACGGCCGTCGCGCCACACCCATTCTGCAGGTGATTCAAGACGCGCACGTTGTTGGAAAGGAGCATGACCGAATCGGCAACAAGTTGCGGGTCCACCTTCACAGTCGGAATGTGGCCGCAGTTATCTTTGAGGCGACCCTCAAACAGGATCCCGTCTTCACCATCGGTTAGCAGCTGATTGATCGGCGGGTTGTTCGGCGCTACAACGGGCGTACCGCTTCGTACCGAGAGGTACGGCATGAGACCAAAGATCTCTTGAGCCACCGGGAACACCGTCACGTCGTGAGCAGCCAGGGCCAGCAGCTGATCCGTATACGAAGCAAACCGGACCAGATCCAGTCGGCCGCGGACCTGACGCGACATCCGCTTGAGCAGGACATCCGCCCCGGAGGACAAACGACCGTGCAAGATCGTCAGGCCCACTCGTGGATTCTCCAGAAGCGAATTGCAGACGTCGAAGAACGACTGGTCGACGAACTCAGTCTGAGAGTACGTCAGAGGGATCAGCACCCGAAACAGGGACAGATCCTTCTTGGGCAGCTTTCGCTGTTGTGGCCGCGGTGGAGCCCAAGGGACATGGAAGGGGCTGCCGTAGTCATAGCGGCGTCGCAGGACCATCTTCGCTGCAGCGTTCGGCGCGACAACGAAGTCGAACTTCTTCAGCAGATCCTTCCAGTTCCCAGCGTCCTCATGCCACTGATAAACGAAGATCGTCCGAATCTTCTGCCGCTTAACCCACTCAACTTGAGCGATGGCGTGGGTGGGATCGTCATCTGGCAAGTTGGCCCAGATAACGACTTCCTGCTTGCGAGCCCACTCAGCAAAGCGAAGGCGTTTGTGATTGAAAACACTCTTGTCCCACTCCGGTCGCACGACAGGGATTTGTCGCAGCGACGTATGGAACGTGACAGTCATGCCGCGCTGATAGAGGAAGTCGGCAAGCGCGAGCACGGCCAGAGTTGAGTCCTGACGCTGGTAACGCAAGCAGATTCCAACATTCACTTTCCGCCTCCGAGAACGGTCAGACACTTTGAGCGGTGCATGATTCGAACCGGACCATCGCCAAAGTGGAAGAACCGACTCTCGGCCTCAATCTTAGGGAGCATCTCGCGAATTGAGGAGCGGCTAGGCGCCTTTGTTCGCACGTTGGCCCATAGTCGGTCGTGATCCCAGGTGTTTTGACCGTGACAAACACGCATGTACAGCCAGGGTTTTCCCTTAACCCAGGAGAGGCTGTCAAGGTCGATCCCGTCGCGAATGACGGAATCCTCGCCAATCCGTTGCTCGGGATAGAGGAGCGGAAGGGGGACCCGGTGGATGATCGTGCCCGGAATGAACTTCTTCCGGTAGTCGCGAACGATCACCGAATCCCAGGAAACAACATGCAGCTCGCGATCCGCAGGAAACCAGTAAAGCTGAGACGTCAGGAACGAGGCGGTGATCGACGGCCCATGCGTCGCCAGCTGCGTGAACAACCGGTTCGGATGCGACTGGTCATCATCGTCCCACTGGACTGCGAGCGGCGTCTGGACGGCGTTGACGGCGATCTGCCTCAGGAAGCCCAACGTTTGCTTCTCCGAGTGGATGATTCTCACCTTCAACCCGTAGCCGTCGCAGAGCTTCAGCAGCAGATCCTGGTCACGAGGCGTGAAGTCGTCTTCGACAACGATGAGCTGACTAACGCGATGAGTCTGGCGACTCAAGCTGGCCAAGCTCCATTGAACCATCGGCAGGCGGGAAGCCTGCGTGACCATGAGCGCGGTGATTGCTTGCGACATCTCGACCCTCATCGAATAGGAGACCTCGACGGCCCCATTGAATGCTAGGGATCTTGTGTCGTCCGAGGGTGCTCCACTCATTTCCAGTGTGATCCACAAGGCTGGGAACGTGGACCAGGATAGGAAGTCGAAGCTCGACACGGAACACGTTCCCGACGAGAACGTCCACCTTGCGGTGGCTGTCGTGCTTCTGGAAGCGAGGGTGAGCCAGCAGGGCGTTGGCGGATTCTCGCGGCATGCAGATGGCCAGGGCGCCCACGAACGCGTTGTCGTGGAACGTCGCTTCCTGCCAATGATCAGGCTCACGAACCTTTTCCCGCTGGTAATGCGGGACCATCTTCGGGCTCGTGTAAGGCGACAGGAAGCCCACGGTCGGATGCGGAGAGAACGCATCCTTGAGGATGTCCGCCGCTCCGGGACGCCAGACATGGTCGTCCTGAAGCATCAGGATCCAGCTGGCATTCGTATGCGTCAGAAGATGGTGCACACCGCGCTTCCAGTTCGGAAAGCACCCGAGCGGATGATCCGAAGGAAGCCATTCGCAGCTGTCCACGAGCTGAGGCCGCTCCATCGGTTCAGCGAAGACGTGGATCGTCTCGCTGAAGCCGGCCTCACGGATACTGCGAAGCGTCTTGAGAAGGAGAGACCGCGGACGAAACGCGGTCTGGATTCCAATCGCGAGCGACTGCATGGTCCTACTTCACCAGGTTGAATACCCGGCACGCAAAGGCTCCTGGCATGATCTTCGGCTTGGGCTTCGGCAGCGCCGCTGCCTTCTGACCGCCTCCGAACTGCTGAGACAGGATCTGAGCGCCACCGGCTGTCTGGGCATCGTTTCGATACTGCTCCACTTTCGATTTGACAATGCTGTGGAGGGCTTCATTTTCCTTCTTGAGCTGCATCATCTCGGAGCGCCGCTGCGTCTCCTCCATGCCCAGCAGCTCCTGAGCAATCTGATCGGCCTGGGCCATGAGGTCCTGCGGCGTATCGGCACTGGTCTGACCGCCCGCTCCTCCACCCATACCGCCACCCATGCCACCCATCATGCCAGCTGCAGCCTGAGCGTTCGGGTCTCCCTGACCGCCGGCCGCGGCATTCGGATCCCCGGGCGGAGGCTGTTGCCCAGCCATCGCGCCGAGCTGCTGCTGATCGGCCTGACCCTGCATGTCTTCCTGGAACTGCTTCTGCAGCTGCATGACGTACCGCTGCTCTTCCAGAAGCCGCTTCTGCTCTTCGCGGAAGTCGACACCCATCGCGGCCAGCCCGGTCTCCTGGCTGATCTGCTGCCCCATCATGAGCTGCAGTTTCGCCATCTGCTGATTGAGATCGTCCGCCATCGTGATCGGCTTGAGGCGGGCCGACACCGGCTCCCACGAGAAGTACTGGGCGACGGACTTGATGAGCCACCGCAGGAATCCGTTGAGATTGTGCGTGAGCGGCGTCCAGAGGCTCTCGAACAGCCGCAGGGCTGCCGGAGCTGCCTGGGCCGTGAGGGTGCCCTTGTAGAGCTCTTGAGGCACACCCACGTCGTTCAGCAGCGTGTTCTGGCCGAACTCCATGAGCTGGTACGGAGCCATCTGCGCAGCTTCGCCACCAAGAGCCTGGTACTGCACGGCCTGGGGCAAGACGTTCCACGCCGCGGGATCCCGGCGCCGGCGCCGCAGCATCGCATTGACGTGCGACACGAACTGACCCATGTTCGTTCCGACGAGCGGATCCGACGCAGCCTCGTTGGCACCGCCGCGGGGCATGGGCGTGATGACGCGGAAGGGGATGACGTAATCGAGCGCGATCGCTTCGTTGAAGCGATGCAGGACCTGGACGTACCACGCCTGGCGGAAGTTCGTGATGGCCCGCGGGATCCCCCAGCTGCGGTTGCGAAGCCCGGACAGGGCCGCATCCTTCATGTGGAAGACAATCTCGGGATCGAACAGCAGGTCGTGGTTCTTCTTGACGGCCTGAATGATCTCCCAGTCGGCTCGCTCCAACACGAACAGGTCGTCGCCGCGGGTGATCTGCTGGCGATAGTCGTGGGGGATCTTCCAGCGGTACTGGCAGTCTCCCGACTTCGGATCTTCCTTGATCTCGATCTCGTGCGGGCTCCACCGCTTGATCTTGACCTCGCCCTCTTCCCCGGACCTGCGGTCGATGTGGTTCCACTCGCCGTCGTAGCCGCACTTGGGGCACTTGGCATGGAAGTTGAAGTCCTTCCAGCGGAAGTTGTACTTGTCGTTGTTGTAGATCTCGCGCAGAGGTGCTTCGTGGCCGCAGCCTCGACCCTCCGGCCCGTGACCTTTGCAGGAGAGCGAGCGACGGAACGGAACCAGCAAGGACAGGAACGCGTTCCCGTAGCACAGATAGTCGCTCGCAACCTCCCGGCAGAGGTTGTAGATGTTCAGGCGATCTTCGAGGAACTCCTTGAACTTCTCTTTTTCCTCATCACTGGCCTCGGTGTCCGTGAACTCCACGGTCGTGATGAAGTACGCAATGACACGTTCCATCGCTTGGCGATAGGTGCCATTGGCCATCCAGATGTACTCGGCCCAGCGCAGCGCATCCTGCATCGAGTCCGGCATAGCCGTGCTGGCCATGTCGCAGAACGGATCCGGAAACAGCTCGCCGCTACGGAGCGAACTGTAGTAGGAGCCGCTGCCAGCTCGATTGGAGAGGAGTCCCTGCGCCATCGTCGATCCTTCGACTTCGCGGATTCAATGCCCGCGGATTGAACTACGAACGCCGAATCCGGTCCTTGGCTCGTTCGAGCAGGTCCCGGCGATACTCAGCCTGGTTGTCCTCTGCGGACTTGGACCGTGGCTGCGGCGTCGGGCGTGTCTCAGTCGGACGGTCGTCAAGGTCGGGCGTGTGTGCTCCGATATCAGCGCGTTTGATCATCCTGATCTCTCCTGACGTCGAACACCATCAACACGCAGTAGTGCGTATCGCCGTCTTGGAAGTCCATGCCGACCGACCGGCAGAGGTACGAGCAACGGTGGCTTGCGACGTAAACTCCAATGTTATCGTCGGATGCAGGAGGGAAGTAGCGGTAGCCCTTGTAGGATCGCTGGAAGGCCAGGATCAGGAAGCCCGTGGTCTCCGTCTTGAGCGACAGGACAACCCGGTGGTAGTAGCTCTCGTGATGCCCGGAACCGTCGATCTCAAACTCAACCTGCTCTTCGGGTTCTGCAGCGTGAGAGCGAGGTGCTGCAGGCGCGGGCGAAGGTGCAGCGCCGAAGTTCTCACCCGAGAACTGCTGGATGATCTGCCGGGACGGAGCTGCTGCCGATGCCTGGGCTCGATTCGCATTCGACCGGAACGCACCCACGACTCCGGCCTGTGGTGCGGGGGCCGGAGCGGCCGGCGGGGCCTGTGCCGTCTTGACGTCGTCCGGCAGGATGAGGGACTTACGCGTCGGACCTGCCGTCTCGTCGGCGAGACCGGCGACGAACATGCTGAGAAGCCGGCGGCGACCGACCTCGTCATCGGTGATCTCGATGCCCTGGCTCTGAAGTCTGGCCTTGAGGTTCGCCAGGGCCTGCTGCATTGCCTCGCCGGTGAGGTTGCACTGATTCATGACGTGCGAGGAGAAGCCGTCCTCGTCCGGATCGACCACAACCGGGATCTTCCGATAGTCGGTCTGGCCGTTCAGAGCCCTCGGAACGCCGTTCTCAGTCGCCCGGGAGAGCATCACAGCTCCGCCACCTGCGGAGAAGCGCGGGGCGTTGACGGCAACACCGTCCGAACTCGGCGAACTCATCCCCAGGGCTGCGCCGCTGTGGTAGTTGCTCGGATCAGGCGTGTGGGCCACCCAGCCCAGCGAACCGGTCTGCGTCGGCGGGGCCTCGTTGAAGAACGGGTTGAGAAGAATGTGTCCGGCCATGTGAATCCTTTCCTTGGGACGCCGGCATCATAGCCAGAGGCAATAGCTAAAGAAAAGCACGGATTGCCCGGTCCCGGTCGGGACCGGGCATCTGTGCTCATCGGTCAGTGGGAAAATCAAAATCTAACGATCGTGGCAAGTGGTTTCGAACGACTTCGCGCGGTGCGAGATAGTACATCTTGGGGACGTAGTCTTCTCTCGCTACCAGTGTTTCAAGCCCCTGGACCGTATGGGCAATGACGAGTCGAAGTGTTGGCTTCGACTCACCTGCCTGTGCGGGTGCGTCACCGTAGAAGTGACACATCGCCAAGACGACTACTGCGGCGTTCGCATCCAGAGGAGCGAGCGGCATTGTCGTCGGTCGGGACCTTGCGTTGTCGTCGATCCATTGCCACGGATCATCAGATTCGATTTCCCAAAGACCATCAGGAAGAGGCTTCGGCAGATCCCTCGGACGGGTGATCACTGCTATCTGCCTCCACTGTTACTGAGGAGTGACCCATCAAAACGGGCATCATCTCCGGAGACTTCGGTTGGGTGTGGGCCGGCTCTTCAGGCATTTCTGCCTGCAGGACCTGCGTCTCTTCCGGGGCCTCATTCTCAGGACCCTGGTTCTTGTTGCGGCGCTTCTTGTTCCGCTTCTTGCCAATCGGCTTGGACGCCGGCGGAGGCGCCGGCACGGGCTTCGGAATGGTGATCGGCATCCGGGCGCTTCTGTCCCTCCACAAGGCTTTCGGCACCGGGTCGAACTTACCACTCAGGGAGTAGAGATCCAAGTCCAGGCCCCTTCCCTTGAAGGTCAGGGCTTCGAGACTCGGATATCCGATCTCCAGCACGTCGATACGTCCTTGCTTCATGTTGACAATCGGCTCAAACGGATCGGTAATCGCGGCGACCACGTCGGCTTCCGCGAGACCGATAGCCGAACTCCCCAGGCGACTGCGAACCTCGTCAATCAGACCTCGCAGCTCGGGTTCAGCGAGTTGCTCGATCTGAGTCCGATACGCCTCGACATTGCCAGGGGAAAGAGACTTCGGCCAGATGCCGATGTCCTGCACCGCGCCGATCGTCGGGTTGTTGACCACCAGACCCCGGAGTTTCTCCGTGTCGACGATCACCCGATCCGGCTTCACATCCCGTCTGCCGATCAGATACGCCTGCGGGAGAAACGACTCCGAGAAGCCTTCCGGCGACCAGGTGTTTCCGACCCAACAGGCTGCGAGGATATCGGCAATCACCGCATCACCGTAGCGAGCCTTCGCCGCCGCCCAATCGGGCGCAACAGGCCAGTGCTCAATCTCCGGCGCTCCGCCAACCGTGACCAGACCACGAACGTACTTCAACCCGTCCTGTTCCAGTGCCGGCGTCACCTGGTAGCTCGGGAGAGCCCCATCGGCGAAACCGAACCAGACGTCAGGCATCCGCGGAGACAACACGGGATTCTGCGCCCCGTGGTGAACCGCCTCGATCGAATCGAAGCAATTCACAACCAGCGTGGACATCGCCAGGCTGCGCTCGGGGTTGAATCGCCGGTTGTCCCACTTCATTTGAGCGGGCAGGAGCAGTTCGAACTCAGCGTGAGGATCCGGCTTGGCGACGACGATGTTGTCGGCGTTCAGCACCAGATTGAACACGGTGAGGGGTGCAGACTTCCAGGGACGACCCCCGCGAGGCTGCACGAACTGACGACGAAACACAACAGCCTGCAGAGATTGCAGGGGAATGAAGTCCGGTAGGATTCCTCCACCGGCTCCGTCAGGACGGTCCGACCTCCAAGTGAGGACGGCGAAACGGGAAAGATCTTCATGATCTCGGTTGGCCGTTTCACCCAACGCAAAAAGCCTGTCGTGAACAGGCGGGCCTTGCATCGCGTTCATTTGCACACTCCTCGCACTGCCCTCCGCCTCGACAACGTGTCATGGCTAGAAAGCATCAAGGATAATGACGCGTATCCGCACGCAATTTAGGACTTCGCAGTGCCCATGAAACCCGTCTCGTCGAGCGATTCATCGTCGCCAACGTCGAACAGGGCGTGGCGTCCGCCAGGAGTCACAAGGAACCGCGGCGGCTTGGAGATGCCCAGCCTCTGACCGGAGAACGCGAACACCTGGCAGTCCTTACCGTGGAAGGGCCGCAGGAGTTTGGCGAGCTCTTCGGCTGTCGCCGCGGAGATGCACTGCGCGGAACCGGAATCCGGAACGAGAACGGCGTAGTGCGCGACCGGCGGAAGCGCCGCCTGAGCGATCGCAATGTCGATGGAATCCCGCAGGAGCTTCAGTGCGTCGACGGCCGGCAGTACTGGCGTCGGATCCGGCACGGGAGGCCCGGACTCAACCTGTTCTGGCTCGGGCGTAACTGCGGCCTCAATCAAGGCCGTGACCGGAGCCTCCGGTGCCTGCGGTGCTTCGGGTTCACTCTTCGACTTACGCGGCGTCTTGCTCACTTGAGATTCACTCCTGACATCGTGCCGGATAGGACCTTCTCTGCCAGCTCCACAGTCTCGGGACGGACGGGCAGCGGCATCAGCTTAACCGCTACACCCTGTCCCACGTTTACGTCAGAGAAAGAGCGATGGCAGTCCGTTGCGTCCACACCATACGCGACAACGTCGATCGTCGGCAACGGGGAAGGAACGACACCAGGCTTCAGCATGATGACCGGATCGAACACCTTCACCTGCTGAGCGAAGGTCCGCATGAACCGCTTACGGACTCGGTCGACACCGGCGACCTGGGCCAACGCGTGGCTGATCGTTGAGAAGTGCTTGTGCGGTGTGGCCAGGAGTCGACGGTTCCAGACCGCGAACTCCGAGCTGTGTTTGTTCGGGACGTAGATGTTCGAGAAGAGCATCACTGGGTAGTCGAGGACGGCCACGACAACTTCCAGAGAGCTCTCATTGATGATGTCCTGAAGGGGATCGGTGTCGAACCCACCCCAGGTGAAAAGAGCCCCATGCGTGAAGAACGCGTAGTCGACAGCGAGATCAGACAAGGACACCGCCGTGGAATGGCGTAGGGGCGCGAGATCCTCGGGATCGTTGTCGCGATCGATCTGACTGACGCCTTCACGCATGGGGGTGGACATAACTAGCTCCCGAGCAGACCACTCAGCTTCGCAAGGGCCATCGCCTGTTTGGCTGCCCGTTCGGCGAGGTCTTCGACCTCAGAGTAGGTGATCTTGAGATCACCGAGAAGGTTCTCGCGAGGGACGAAATCCTCTTCGCCCGAACGAATGATCGCCTTGTACGGATCGACCAGGCCGCAGTCGATTTCACCCCAGTGGCGAACGGGGTGAACCCAGAACCGTTCGGGAGGGAGCGTGGCGCGTTCCGTCAGCAAGCTGTGGAGCGCTGCGATCCGGAACAGGGCGTTGACCTCGAAGCCGAGGATCCGCTGCGTCTCTTGGACGACCATCTTGTGGCCGAAGTCCGCCAGCTTGACCCCAGCATCGTCACCGGCAGCCCGGGCGACCAGCTCGCCAGTCGGGCCAACGGCACACCAGCTGTCGATCTTGCTCTTGCCGGGCATCGTAAAGGTCTCGACGTACTTCTTCTGCAGCCATTCGCCCTGCTTGGGAGCGCTGTACGTCGACGGCGGGGCAGGCATAAACGTGTCTTCGAGCGCCTTGAGCGGAATCGAGACAAACCCAAAGGCAATCGCCGATGGGAGGGGACGGGTTGACTTGCTCACAGAATGAGTCCTGAGGAAACGCCGACCAGACCGGCGGGCACCTGCACCGTAATGTCCCCCATCATCCCCAGGTGGACATCGGCAATGCCGTCTCTGATCGAACCAATGGAAAGAACACGGAGATCGGCATGCTGCCGAACTTCCGCTTCCCCGGGGATCTCCCAGGGAACACCAGCCAGTCGTCCGCCGGGGATCCCAGCGAAGACGGCACAACCATACTTCTTCGAGGCTCGCGAGAGGCGCTTCATCGCCTCCGGAATGCTCTTGTTGAAGAGCGTCAGATCTTCCAGCACGATCAGGTCAATCTTGCCCTTGAGGTAGATCGAAGCCGTGTCGAGCAGTTCATTGAGTTTGTTCGCTCCAGCGTTCTTCCACAGCTTCTCGGCATAGGAGGCCAGGAAAGGACTGTCGGTCAGCTCGGAAGCGGAGGTGAAGGCCACGACACGTTGCCGGTCATAGCCCTTCGTATCCGGAGGCATCAGCAGAGCCCCCTCCATTGCCTTTCGGCAGATGAAGGTCAGCACATCCGGATGGCCAGCCAGGACAGTCGGTCGCTTCCGATCCACAATCATGAAGCCGACGTTGATGTCCTTGCTGAGACGATACGTTTCGAGGTCGCCGTGCTTGGCGCGGATCGCGTCCTCCTCAGCAGCCCTCTTCTCCTCCATCCGCTTGGTCAGGTAGGGGAGAACGCTACCACGGAGCGTCGTGAGCATGTCGTCCATCTCGAATGGCTGGGCGCCAGCATTGAGGGCAGACTGCATCAGAATAAAGGCGTACTTCTCGACCGCAGCCGGCGAGAACTTATCGACAGGAATCGTTCCTGGCTGCTGAAGGAGCTCAACCACTAGGTCCCGAGCAACGGCGTAAACCTGCTCGGCCATGACGGCGATCTGGAAAGCAACATTGAGCTTCGGGTTGCCCTTGATCAGGGCCACCAGCTCACGTCCGCCTTCCAGCAGTTCGTCCTTGGAGTACTTCTCTGCCATTTCAATTCCCGCGTTTTGATTTCTTCTTGGGAGGTTTTGGAGCTGGATCGATGTGCGGCGGGTCGAGCAGGCTGGCTGGCTTCACCATCGCCACCCGCGCATTCGCCGCCTTCCCATACTCCTTGGACAGCTCGAAGCCCAGGCCAAGACGACCCAGCTTCTTCGCGACGGCGATTGTTGTACCCGATCCGGAGAACGGATCCATCACCAGATCGCCAACATTCGAGCACAGGCGGATGATCCGCCCCAGGATCTGCTCCGGCATCTGCGTCTTCACGAGCTTCTGACGGCCCTTGAAGGTGCCGCAGATCCGCGGGCAGTGCCAAACATCACCGGTCTCTTCGTAGACGAACGGGATGTCCTGGGGACGCATGATCCAGGTGTTGTCGGGAAGCCGACCATCCGGGTTCTGGCGCTGATCGTTGTAGACCAGCTGCCGAGCGCTCGGCAGACGGACCTGATCAGCGTTGAACGTGAAATTGCTCTTCTGCTTGGTGTAGTACAGCAGGTGGGTGTGGGACCGCGTGAAGTTGTTCGCACAGTTCACGCCGAACGTGTAGTGCCAGATAACGTGAGAACGTTTCCGGAACCCCTCGTTCTTGCAGACGATGTCCAGCTCCGAGACGTACTCGTCGCCGATGGCCAGCCAGAAGCTCCCGCTGGCTTTCAGAACACGCTCAACGCCAGCGATCCACTGCTTCGACCACGTCAGGTAGTCCTGCACGGTCCGCTTGTCGTCGTAGACGTCGTAGTCAAAGCCAATGTTGAATGGCGGATCTGCGAAGACCAAGTCGACGGATCGCTCCTCAACTTTGGCCATTCCCTTGATGCAGTCCCCCGGGCGGATCTCATGATCCATTACTCGTCATCCTCACTTTCCAGTGGCACCAATTTGCGTGTCTTCTTGCCTTTGTGTTCGATCCGTATCGGTTCAACAACGTCGACGTGCTCCACAGGCTTGAGTCCGGGGCGAATCTCTTCGACACCGACTGTCAGCGCCCAGAAGGCATCACAGGCATTGTCGAGCCCCGGCTCAGTGACGTCGAAGTTCAGCCCAAGCCGCTCGCCAGCGGCCTTGATGACGGCCTCCTTGTTTGCATTCCCCTTGCCTGTCGCACGGAGCTTGATCGTCTTGATCGGCACCGAGGCCTGGGCCACGCCGTGCTCTTCGCACCAGGCAGTAGCCGTCCCCATCATGGCGCCGAAGAACTCTGTCGACGTGGCCGATCGCGCGAGCACCGCGGCGACACCCAACCGCATCATCTCTGAGGGCGGCGTGAAGCGGACATGCTCGAAGAACACGAGCTCCGGGCTGACCATCGACAGAAAGTAGCGCAACCGGAGGAACCGGATGGCGCCACTGTCGAACTGGCCAGCCGAGCAGTCCCATAGTCCGAGGTGCGTCTCGTGCTTGCTCGGATCGTAGAGCTCTCCCGGAGGGATCCAGGCGTAGGCATATCCAGTTGTCGTACCTAGGTCGGCCCCGAGGCACAGGATCTTCTTGCCGGACGGTTTCGTTTTAGCGACGACGAGTTTGAACTCGGCGGGGTCCTTGTGCTTTTGGACGGCACGTTCCTTCTTCGCCAAGACAACGTCTCCTCATGGCCTCGACCAATCGAGTGTTGAGCTCGCAGTCGAAAGGCGCTCGGTGAACATGGCGCTGCTCGCTTGCAGCCAAGGGCAGCTTGTACTCCTCAACGCAGTTACTGAGGCTCCACTTTGCTTTGCATTGCCAGGCGTTCAGCCTCTCGTACCACTTGTCGAGCGGGAATCCATCCTCAGGAATGGATCGCTCCAGGCGGATGGCCTTCTCGAACATGCCGGTATCGAAGACGTCCTGCGCCTTGAACCGGAAGCCCTTCATCAGCCGGCGGAAGAAGTGCCGCTCCATGACCCTCGCGTCGGAACACCAGAAGTTATGGCCAACGATCCGCAAGCCTTCCTGCTGAGCCTGCAGACAGATCTCGTGGAGTTTGCGGAGCGCATCCACAACATCCACGCCGTCTTTCTGCATTTCGCGATAGGAGATGAACTCCGTTTGGAAGCCCTTCTTCTGCAGAGCTGTTTCCGTCTCTTCCAGAGTCTGACGCAGCCACTCCTGATCGATACCCAGCTCGGGATTCGTCCAGTCGAGAACAATGCCGTTCTTGTCCAGAATCTTCCCGTTACGAACGTAGCACCAGCCGGCCTCGATCAAGAGGGTGCGATTGTCCTTTGCGTCCTTGCCAGCAGTCTCCACGTCAATGACGAGGTACTCATCCGGGATGCCTCCCAGATACTGCAAGGCCCGCTTCAGCCACGAGGCATCCATGCGGTCAGCCGATTGAGGACTCTCTTCCAGAACGGAAGGGGTTGCTGAGCGAAGACCGTCTCCGCGGCGCTCACCAGACCAGCCAGGTCTACGATCGCCGGCACCTTGCCGTCGAACGTGACATCGCGAATCGACATGAACCAGGCACCGGTCACCATCTGGCCAATCTTGGCCGACAGGATCAGCTGCAGCCGCGGATCGAGCAGGAAGAAGCCAGCCGTCTCCAGTGCCTCACGAGGCGATTTGACAGCGGAGTTCGGGAACTCCTGCATGGCCCGCGAGAACACCGCGCAGGCGGCTCCCAGCTGCTGGTGGGTGATTCCCTCCTTCGCCATGAAGTCGTCGATCCAGGGCTCACGAGAGGAGCTCAGGCCCATTACCGCTGCCCTCACCAGCGGCGGAACCGCGTAGGCAAGATCTCGCTGAGGCGAGTAGGGGATGGCATTCTCTGCGCCCTTAGGCGCGAACTGAAGCGTCACGGTAGAGTACCTCGATCTTCGGGGTGGCGCCGGTGCGCGGACCAGGCGTGAGCTTCACGACTGTCTCACGCCCGTCAGCCGCGGTGAGAACATACAGCCCGACCGGCACGGATGCAAGAACCTTGCAGATAGGCGACTCGCTCTCGATGGCCTCCGTCAGGGTCAGGAAGCTGACGAAAACTGGATCCACTGCGCTACCAGGATGCGGAACTTCCACAACAGCACCCGTCCAACCGAGCTTGATCCGCTCCTGAACTTCCGGCGGGTGATGCGCGATCAGGGCATTCAGCACGCGACCCTGATCAGCCGGGACATGGTCCTTGGGCTTGATCCGCTTTCCATCTTCAGGACGGATGGTGGACCGACCGACCTTCATGAGGTTGTTCTGATCGACTTCTTCGAGGACCGGGATGTCGGGGACGCCCATGCAGCACAGGCCTCCCTCGTTGACCACGGAGATATCGCTATGGGCGTCGACGGCTTCTTTGACGTTCGGGACGGCCGTCTGGATGCACATCAACGCCGCCGACTCCGGGTCCGTGATGTCCAGCGTCAGACCCTGCAGCGCCTTGTGGTCCCGGATGTCGATCACGATCTTCATGCCGTAGCCATCCTTGGCCAGCTCACGCCATTCTTCGAAGATCAGATTTAGCCGCAGCCGCATCTCTTCGGTTGTGGGAGCCGCGGGGATGACACGGACGTTCTGACCCCAGCCGACCATCAAATCCCACACACGTCGGAAGTGTGCGGTGGCCCGGCTGAAGAGGATTCCAAGTTCGAGCATACGAACCTTTCACTGAGAGGAGCACTGAATGCAGACACCCGATTCGGCGTCCGCGGGATCAAAGACCGACATCTTTTCGCAGCGGAAGCACTTCCGCTTGATGAAGGTCTTGGGGTGTGTCGCAACCGGACATTTGTCGTATCCGATCGCACAATGGTGGCACGGGTGATGAAACCCCTTCGGACATTTGAACCCCTGCCGCTTACGTTTCGCCAGCAGCTTGTGGTTAAACCCCTTGAAGGAAGCCGTTACCCGCAAGTGGAAGAAGGTCAGCCGATCTGCGCAGTGCTCCGTGGAGAAGAACACATAGAGCCGCATCAGCGTGAGTTGACGCACGTCCGCAAACCGTACTGCCTTCTTGCCTTTGTTGTAGGGCGAGGAGAAGCCTAGTGCCTGCGCGTAGAACTTGCACTGCTTGCGAGTCCAGAACTTGTCGAACATCTGGCCGGCCGGAGCACCAGCCAGGACGCAGAACGTGACCCAAGCCCCGGGCTCTCCCTTCCGATTGGTCGCCTTCCGCACATTCGTGATCTGGACCGGGCACCACTCGTCAGAGCGTTGCTTCCGCCAGGCTCGCACAGGACGGCCCTTCTTGAGCAGCCGCAGGTTCCCAGCCAGGGTCCAGCTGTAGTCCCTGAGAAACGCATCCGTCAGGGTGACCCCAACGAGCGAACGCAGAGTCTCGAACCAGACACTGGCCGGTACGTCCTTGATCAGCTTGTCGAGCCGCTGGCCGAGAGCCGGAATGTCCTCGATCCCGAACTCAAACTCCTCGAAGCCGTGGAAGGCCTCGTGGTAGATCAAACGACGCAGTTCGAAGACCCGCTTCAGCGACGTCGAGTAGAACTCAACGCTTGGAGCTCTTCTTCGTTGCTTTTGGTCGGCCCGCTGCCTTTCCGCCTCTTGCTGTTCGCGCCGGACGAGTCGCTCGTCCTTCCTCCCACCGGAACTCGACATTGCCATCTCGCTTGCAGACGTACTCGCCGGGCGGAATCTCCCTGTTGCACCGGTTGCAGATTTTAACCTTCATCGAGCAATCCTGCCTGGAGGGCTGCCTGCGCCTCCGCTGCGGTCATCCAGATCGTCTCCACGCCTGGCTTGACCATGACAACGTCCTCGTCCTTGCGGCCGAAGATCGCGAACTCCAGACGCGGATCAACAGCGATCAGTTCGCCATCGACTGGAATCGCTGCACCAGACTTCGGCGCGCCGTACAGAGACTTGACCATGCGAGCCAGGAAGATCGGCGTCATGCCGAAGTTGATCGCCGTTGCGATTGCATTCGCCGCGGCCTGAACCAGCTGCAGGTCAGCTTCATCGTCATTTGGCCCGTAGGTGGCAACGACAGCTTCCCTGCCGACTTCACCCTTCTCGTTCGTGTGGACCAGAAGTAGCGTCCGGTAGCCTTCGGCCTCCGGTCGAATCAGGCTCGACCACCCCACCAGGTGCAGATTGGGCTGCTGCCGCATCGATCGCTTCCTTAAAGGCCTGACGCATGTCTGCTGCGGTAGACTCAACGAGTTCGATTGCCGCGTCGACATCCGCCAAGCATTTCTCTTGAATTCTCACGACGAGATCCTGAGTGGCCGCGTCACTCAGATTTGTAATGCGAATCGAAGTGCCGCCAACGTCGATATCGGCGTACCGACCACTCGCCAGCTTCTTGAGCAAGTCCGGCAAGCGCATGCCGGTTGTGATCGCGACCTCCAGGCGCCGTGCGGCAGAACACACGCTCTCCTGATGGACTTTGATGGATCGAATGTTCATTTCTTAAACGCGAACCCCAGGTAGAACCGGAAACGACCATCGCTGGTCTCTTCGATGTCTCCAGAAAGGAAGATGTGGATGTGGTTCGGCTGAACACCAGCCGCCGCAACTTCGAAGGCGAGCTGCAGCGCCAAGGAAGCCGCGTACGCGATCGCGTGCGTCGGCTTGTTCACCGACAGGTACTCGAACATCTGTGCAACCGCCATCGCTTCCGTGCGACAGTGGGTGATCGACGTCTGGGCATCAGCTTTGATCGGCGAAGCGGCGATATACCACGTGTCACCGGGTTTCTTTCGAATGAACCCAGCAGGTGTCTCGCGACGACCAATGGTCGCCACAATGTCCTCAAGCGGAATCTCAGAGTGTGTGACTCTCATGGTCTCGGAACGGGATGATGGAAGTGACAGGCTGCGGATCGACATGATCCGGGTAAAGACCCAGCGGCCTCTGACTGGTGCCGCGGCGACTGGCCGAGCTCTCCTTCTCAGGAGCCTCCAATGATGCGTTAAAACCAACGAGGTCGCGATTGATGCCGATCACCGCCGCACAGAGCTCTCCAACGGCGATGGAAAAAGCAATGTCGCCACCGCAGTGATCCAACTCCTTCCAGGGAAAGCCGAGCCGACGAACGATGTCCATTCGAGCGGCCCAGAAGGCACCTGGCATGAATCGAATCTTCGGACGTGCCAGGTCTCGACCGTTGTACCACGGCTGGGCGCGAATCCACGCAATCTGCTCTGGACGCAGCTGACGATACAGGTACTCCCGACCAAGCAAGCCCACGTGCTCCATCTTGAACAGCGAGTTCAGATGTCGGATCAGAGGTCCAGCCTGGCGAACGAACGAGTCGTCATCTGCCCAGATTACGAAGGGTGTGTCGATCGGATGATCGCCGTCAAACATGTACCGCATCAGTGGGTACTTGTGAGCATTTCGTCCGGAGTCGTAGATCTCTTCCGGCGTGAGTTGCTCAGCTCGGATCAACCCAGACAGGTAAGATCGTGTCGCGCCGCACGCTTCGTTGAGCCCGATACGCAGCTGAGCCCCGAGGAGTCGCAGCTTCAACAAAGAAGAAACGCACCGTACTGCATAGAGGGTGTTGTCCCCGTACAGTACGGTGCATGCAGTGTAGGCCTGGGCGTTGGGCTCCATTACCGACGCCGCGCCACTTCCCGACGACCGGCCTTGGTCGCCTTTGCCGGCGCTTCGGCCTTCTCGCCTTCTTCGGCTTCCGCGGCGGGAGCCTCCGCCGGCTGCTCTTCGGCCTTCTCGTCGACGATCTTGCGACCGGCGTTGATCGCGTCAACGACACGCTCGCGGTCCGCGTCGATCTGCTCGGCCATCTTGTCGAGGTTCGTCTTCAGCTCTTCGAGCTGAGGCAGGGCCGCTTCGACGACTTCCGCTTCGACTTCTCCTTCACCGATCGAGGCGAGCGTCGGGAACAAGCTCGCTTCCCATACGTTCTGCCGCGAGGTGAGCCACTTCCCGGAGATCGTCGCCATGTTGCCGATGGCGTTGGCGAGGATCTTCGGCGACCGGCCGGCGTTCTGCGTCCGGTTGCTCCGGTTCCCGAGCGACTTCTGGATCGCCTTGGTCAGCTCGCGCCAGCCCCAGTTCTGCTGGATCGCCCGAGCTTCCAGGTCCTTCCGCATCTTCTCGTCCGGCACACCGGCGAGGAGACGGAAGTGCGACCAGGTCAGACCACCCTTGATCGCCAGTTCGACGTCCTTCTTCGCGTACAGGGCGTGGAACGCGACCGCCTTGCGGCAGGTGTCGGCGTTGAGCGCGAGGGCGGTCGCCATATCGGCCAGTCCGTTCCGCTCGTACCGCTTGAACATCGTCGACAGCTTGGCGCCGAGCTCGTACATCGCGAGCAGCTGGCTGCCCTCCTGCTCGCGAGTGATGTCGATGATCTCCTTGTACAGCGAGAAGGCGTCGAAGTCCTCCGTCTTGTACTTGGCGAGCAGGATCCGCGCCGATTCGTCCTGGGCCTGCCGAGACTTGCTCTGCTTTTCGACCGCGGACTTGATGTCGGCCACCTTGCCATTCGACGCGGCCTTGGCCGGCAGTTTCTTCCCGGCAGCCTTGGACGGCGCTGCCTTCCCGGAAGCGGCCTTCTTGGCGGAGGCCTTCTTGTTGGGAGCTTTCGTAACCATGAGAGTCAGCTTTCTACTACGAGGGAGGGTGGAACGAAGATGCGGCCGGTCAGAAGCCTGTAGGCGACCTGCTCAACATCCTCTCTTAGCTGGACGGGCAGCTCCACAGCAACGTGCATTGCTGCGGTGTATAGGTCAAACACAGTCCTGGATGCAACAGATCCCTTGCCAACATACGTCGGCAGCCGGGTCTGGTAGTTGTAGCTTCCGAAGTGCATGGCGGTCGCCACGATCTGATCACTGATCTCTTTCGTGATGCGACCAGTCTTGTAGAGCAGGCGAGAAATGGACTCCGCGCGCTCGGCCCTCTGATCGTCTTTTGCCGACAAGCCGAGGTTCTGCCCACGAAGGCGGTTGAGCCAGTCACCGGCCTTCGCCAGCCGCTCATAGTGCATGAACGCTCGCTTGAACATGTTCGTCACGTTCCGGCGGAAGTCCTTCGACGTGTGCCGGACCTTTCCAGCGGAGCGGAGGGCTCCACAGGCTGAGGACGAATCGTAGAGACGATACAGCATGACACCGCCACGGACAGACTCACCAGCGCTGGAGCTATTCGAAAAGTAGAACCCGGGCTGGAAGACGTCAACGATCCGGGATGGCGCGGGGACTTCGCCAACAACCTCGTCGGCAACGTACTTGAGGGCCATACGGCGCCCAGCCAGCTCAGCCTCCAGAAGGCGAACAGGCGGACGAGCCGTCGAAAGGGAGCTACGAGCCCAGTCGAACAGGTCGCCGTTCTCGACGTAGACAGTCCGGGGTCCGAGGATTCCGTCAATGACCTTGGCTTTGACATCCCGGATCGCAGAAAGCCGGTTGAGGACTCGGTTGCGAGCTCGAAGCCCGATCACCTCGTTGAACATCCGGATCGCGAGCGAGTACGAGAAGTCAGATATCGGCTGATCGGGCGTACGGAACACGCCGGAAAGATCCAGGAGCGTATTCTGCAGGCCGCGACAGGCAAAGGCACACAGCTGTCGAAACGCAAGCTGCGAGAAGCGGTAGCCGTGTGGCAGGAAGCCCTGGTTGTCGAGGGTGACCAGGGACAGGGAGTGGATCGGTTCGACCCGTGTCTTGGCCTTGGACTCTGCCAAGGCCTCGATCAGTTCCTTCTCCTGTCCGGTCCCGAATCGTCGGAATTCCGGCTGCACGAACAGTGTCGGCTTGCCCATCAATTCAATTCCCGCGTTTTGATTAGCAGTGTGCCTCCACGAAGGATTCTAGAGTCTCGATCGTGTAAATCGAGGTGAGATTGCCGACTTTGAGGGGCCGCACGAACATCGGCGCGCGGACCGAGAAGTCGACGTGCGAGTCGTGCAGGACGACAAACTTCGAAATCCGCGGCCAGTTGAAGACCATCGCCATCGACCCGTCCGGCTGCAGATTCCGCTGCAGTTCAGCATAGGCCCTGAAGATCTTCGTCTTCGTAAACCGCTTGAAGAGGTCGCTCAGGTCGAGATCCGACAGGTGCCAGAGTTTGGCAATCCCCAGCGTCACCGGAAATTCGAAGTACTGGTGGAACCAAGCACAGGAGAGCTTCGGCTTCCGCTGCCCGGTCGCTTCCTGCAAAGCCTCAAACAGAGGCTTCAGATCACCCTGCCGGCCGAGCTTCGCGATGACCGATCTGACGACAGCATCTTCGTAGGTGTTCGACCGCTCGACGATCGTGTCCTGCCAGACGGTGTCTAAACGATCGAAGGCGTGCCGGGCGGGATCCGCTTTACGCGGTTCCATGTCCGGACGCCTTCGTTGGATGAGCCGACGTCGTGCGTCAGTCACTGTAGTCCTTCAGTTCTGCTTCGGAGACTTGACGGTTCGGAACGGCGTCCATCGCAGCGTCAACGTCGCCCTCGAAGTTGTCCGCCACGCTAGAATTGCCGACCAGAGCGCGATCCGTCTCAGCCATGTAGTAAGGCTTGTTGCGACCCTTCTCCAATCGCTTCAGCATCTTGTCGAAGTCGACTCCGGGTTCGTACGGACAGTACCGCGAGATCATGAACAGAGGATAGAGCTGATCCAGAAGATCAGGCCGATTCTCCAGCATGTTTCCCGCCACCGAGTACTTCACCGGGTGCGTCTTCGGAATGCCCAGCGCCTTGGACCAGATCGTCTTCTGATTCGCGGGGTGCAGGTCGACAACGTCCTGAATCTGTTTCCACAGCGTCTTGTTAAACGTCTGCGTATGGAGCAGGATATCGATCGTCGCCTGATCCCAGTCCCAGTACGTCTGCTGACGGAACACCCCAGGCGAGTACTCGTAGGACCGCCACTTCATCTCAGCCTCGATCGACCGCTTGGACGGCGCGAGGCTGTTTTTGATGATCTGGAACTTGATGCGAACACCGCCGAACTGGTTCGTGTCGACGTCTTTCACGCGGACCATCTTCACCCGCAGTGACGCCATAAACTTCATGGCCTTGCCGCCCGGAACATTGTCCTGCGGCCGGCCGGCCGCGTCTGTGCCAGGCTTGAGGTGGTTCGTTGCAATGAACGACCAGGGCTTCTGCCGCATCCGGTCAGGCAACGTCTTGCAGTACTTTGAAATCTTGTAGGCCTCGATCGCGAACCCGCGATCGGCGTTTCCAGTGCTGTTGATCTTGTCGATGGTTTCTTCGTCAGCGGTGGCGGTGAGGCTGTCCAGCCCGAGACAGTACGGAAACAGCTTTCCGTGCTTGGCTTGAACGTCGGTGATCTGGTTCGTCCAGAACGTAATCGCCTTCTGCCAGTCCTGCAGCGAGTTAGTCGGATGCGACTTGACCCGCTTCGCAAATCGCGGATTTGCCAGCAGCGACTTCATCAGGATCGCTGCATCCTTGTTCTCATTCTCAACGAGCGTGATCAGGGCTTCCTGGGCAGCATGCCACCGCATGATCTCGAACAGGAAGCTCGACTTGCAGGAGCCTTCCTGACCGAACAGTTCGGTGATGCGGCCCAACACCCACACGGTCATGCCGAAGAGGTACGACAGAGCGAACGACGGGAACGGGATCCCGACGATCCGCTTATCCATGTCGTCAGCACTGACGATGTCATCGCTGCCGGTCTCCTGGGCAACCTTCGCAACGATGGCGTCGATCAGGGTGTCAGAGAGAAACGCCTTCGGATCACTTCCCTTTTTCGTCCGGGCCTTGCCCTTCGCCGGCTTGGCATCTGCGTCGTCATCAGAAGCGGACGGATTGATCGGCCGGCGCTGCCTTTTCGGCGGTTGCCGAACAGGTGCTGCAACGTCTTCTTCGTCTTCGTCATCATCCTCGATGGCTGCGACAATTCGGTTGCGGTTTGTGCTTCGTGCAGTCATGCGCGTGCTCACAGAAAAGAAGCCCGGACCACAAGGATCCGGGCTTCGGGTTCAGAACAGTATCGGACCGGCTACTTCTTCTTCTTGCCGGCCGCGGAACGGAGACTGCGGAGCTTGTCGAGGGTCGACGACTTCTTCGGTTCGTCGTCCTCTTCATCGTCCGGAACGGTCAGGTCCTTGCGGTTGCGCGGACTCTTCGGATTGCGTGGCCCCTTGGGCTTCGCCGCTTCACCGTCCTCTTCCTCCTCATCATCCTCCTGGTCGTCTTCTTCGTCACGAGCCTTCGAGCGAGACGAATTGGAAGACTTGCGGCCCTTGGGAGCCTCGTCTTCCTCATCGTCTTCTTCGTCCTCCTCGTACTTCTCGACGCTCAGGTCCTTCTTGCTACGGCTGCGAGTCCGGTCGTCGTCTTCGTCGCCGTCCTCGTCCTCACGATCCTCCTGATCTTCGTCGTCCTCGTCATCCTTCTGACCTTTCCGCCAGCCAGAGGAGACGGCACCGCGACCTTCCCGTGCGTCGTCCGAGTCGTGCTCAGGGATCCACTCGGGGTGGTCCCGCCAGCAGTACTCCATCAGATTGAACGGAATGCCGCGGCCTTGGAGCAGCTTGGCCTGCTCTTCCAGGGTCGGGAAGAGGAAGACCTGATCCCAGGGAACGACCTTCTTCTGCAGCTTCTCGCGGATCTCGCCCTTCGGGATCACCGCCGACATGTCGTTGAACTCGCGCTCAGCGAACAGGTCGAAGCCCTTCCGATCGTTCCCGCCCTTGTCGGCGCCGGCCTGTCGCGAACCACCGCTCATCGAGCGGGACCGCTGACGTTCACGGCCGCGTTCCGCCAGCACACGGGGATCGTGTCCGACCGGGAAGAACCGCAGGAACAACCCGCGAGCCCAGCTGATCGGGTCACGACCGATCTTGTGCCAGTTGATCGGATCGTCCGGGTCCAGCTTGTGCTTGACCATCTCCTCCTCGGTCCAACGCTCTTCGAACAGATTCATCATCTGCACGCCAGCGTCGGCACCCAGGTCGATCAGCGGAATCCGCTTGTCCTCGTCCGCGAGGCCCTTGGGGACCTCCATCGTCTTCGAGCCGTGCTCGAACACGAGGGCCTGGATGAAGCTGATCTTCTTCGGCGGAATGATGATCGCACCGGACTGATCGCCACGTTCGAGGAGTCCGGCCCAGCCGCGCTTCTCCTTCTTGTTCTTGATGGCGTTCTTCAGTCCGGCGTACAACAGGCCACCGGGCGACTCGGCGTAGGCGAAGTCCTTGCCCTTGTTCTCGTTCCCGTCTTCGAGCGGATCGAAGATCAGGTACGTGATTCCGTTCTTGCCACCAATCCCGCGCATCGCCCAGTACGAGCGAATGAAGTCACCGAAGTCTTCTTCGTCAGGGAGGAGGAACGGATCCCACTTCGGGAGATCGCTGCCCTCTTCGTAGTCGACGTTGTAGTTCGGCAGAACGCGGAGCGTGGTGGTAGACGCTTCTCCTTCCTTGAAGGTGAACGAGAGCTTGCTCGGTTCAACGAGCTTCTCGTCACAGAAATGGTTGCCCCGATAGGATCCGTATCCTTCGGTTTGGCCGTGCTCACCGTGACGGTAGCGACGACCCTTCTTTTGTTGACCGGACTTGGGTTGAGACCGGCCAGAAAGCCTACTCATTTAGAGGGTCCTTCTGAGTGGTGCCAGCAAAGAAATGCCAGCAGGAAAGGTACTGGATTGAGGGTATTTTCTCAACGCCAGTTAGAGGCCGTTCTGAGCCACAAACACACCCAAACGACGCTCAAAATCGTCGGTGGAGGTGTGGTTCAGAATGACGTCCAAGACGATCTCTTTCTGGCTCCGCGCAATCGCATAGGCGCAGAAGTTGAGATCGAACTTGAGGGTTGGATCGTTGGGAACATCCCGCTCAATCCAGACGATCCGATCGACAAGGTGATTATCGCAAGCAGCGACAATCTCCTGAGCATCGCGCAGGCCGGCGACCAGATTTCCATTCGCCAACGCTTCGCGGAGGAGGACTCCAGGGTCGTGAGCACGTAACTCATTACCCGTCTCGTACCAGAGCATCTTGTACTCGTGACGGACGCGATACGCCTCTTCGGTCGTAAGGCCCTGGCGCCTCGCTACGTGGGGACACAGATAGAGACTGGTTGTCCCTCCGTACTTCAGCCGCCCGGCAGTCAGCCGGGGCAGAATCTCACCAGCGGTATCCTTACCGCACCGACTGGGTCCGACCAGCAGGATCTTCTGAGACATGATCACTCCACGTCGAGGCTTCGAGCCCCGACAACGACTTCTTGATTGAGTTGGTTTTCGAGATAGCGGACTTGGGCAGTTGTCGTCCTGAGTTCGTCCAGCAGGGCGCTGGAGAGACGACCCGGGTTCTCCTTGGTATAGGTCATCCCGCCAGAGAAGAGCTCACGTTGGACGTAGAGCATAGCCTCTGCCGGATTTGGGAACTTCAACTGCCTCGTCTCAGGGCGAAAGTCATTCGAGTCGGCTGGTATGCACAGACCTACCCCAAAGGCTTTCGACCCGGGCTCTCCCTGGTAGTTCGGGATCGCCCAGACGATCACCCGCACACTGACCGGCTCCGAACCTTCAGCACTGAGGTAGCCAGTCAGCATCCGGTTACCCGACTTCGTCGGACCCCACCGAATGAGCCATCCCAGCTCTTCATCGGTGGGTCGACGATGCAGGACCTCACCCCAGTACCGCCTGGGCGAACTCACTGGAGCACTGAGAACGCGCACCGTGAACTCGTCCATCTCATCATCAAAATTGCTCATCTCCTTTCGACGTGCGAGAGCAGCTGCGCTGTCATCGCGGGACAGAATGTCACTGAGACGGTATCGCTTCTTCTTCTTGCCATCCGGCTCAGGTTTCGGCCGACGCGACTCTTCTACGCGCCGTCTCAATTCGCGTAGTTCTTTCACTTTGTCACTTCGACTGGCCATCTCACTTCGCTTTCGGACAGAACTTATCCGGAATGCCCAGAGACCGGACCTGGTCCTGGGTGAGCTCCTCACCCCAGTGCGTCATAATCTCGGCATCAAAGCCGAAATGGTAGGGCTTGGCGATCTCAATGTCGTCTCCGTGCAGCGTCTTCGGCCACACGTCAACGCCATAGACCAAGCAGGCCGGCAGAACCTCCTCAATCAACCACGGCAACGCCTTCGGGCTCAACTCGAACATCAGGGCGTCGTGGATCTGCAGCACCAGATGGAACCACTTCTTCGGACGCGACCCGTACTTTTCCCGGTACGCCAGCAAGTTATGGATGCCGATCGAAATCGCGTCCGCCACCGTCGACTGAATCGGGAAGTTGCAAGCCTGACGCTCCTGCTCAGCCAACTTTGCGCGATCGTCTGTGATCGCGAACCGCCGGTGTCGCATGAACGGATTGCAGATCCATCCCGGCTCGCTCACGCTGAACTTGCATTCCTCCAGGTACGGATAGGTCTCGGGGTAGAGGGTGAAGTAACCGTCGATCAGGCCCTGGGCCTCCTCGACTGTCAGCTCCGTCCCTTCTTCCTTCGACTTCCGCGCAATGGCGTCCGGACCAGACTGGTACGGAACACCGAAGTTCACGGTCTTCGCCCCGGTTCGCAGGTGGAGCTTGTTGATGCTCTTCAGTCCGCTCTTGTTCGGTGGGCAGTTCAGTTTGAACGCGGCCACAGCCGTTTGGGAGTGAAGATCGAGGTAGTCCTTGTGGTCCTCTGGCAGCAAGTTCCGCGACACGTCCGAGATCATCCGCGGATCCTGCGAAAGCCATGCCATCACGCACAGCTCCGCCGACTTCAAGTCGACTTCGACCAGGATCTTTCCGGGCGACGCACAGAGCATGCTCCGAATCGGGAAGGTGTACTTCGGGCCGACGATACGGGCATAGTCGCCCTCTCGCCGTTTTGAATTCCCGCAGATTGAAATCTTCCCCTCGCGGCGAACCACCAAATACGACGTCGGCACCTCCACGCAGTACACCGGACCCGAAAACGATTCGACAGTCTTCCTGATCGTCGACGTGAGCGTTGTGTTGCTCTTCATCGCCCGAACCCGATCGCTGTCGGCGTTGACGACGGCCTGCAGATTGTTCAGCGCGAAGATCGTCTGGACCCAGACCACCTGATCCTCATCAGCGGTGGTAAAGTCCCAATGGCGTCCCTTCCGAAACCAACGCTGGATCAGCTTCGGCAGAGCTGCAAATACCTCAGCCCGAAGCTGGAACACCCAGGAGCCGAATTCCAAGCCGGTCTTCGCCGCAAGATCACAGAGCCCCGGACTGTCCTCAAACTCGAAGATCACCTGACGGTTCTCGCGAGTGAAGCGGTGTCGGAAGCCACTGAGGAAGGACAGGGCGGTGACGAGAGGTGTGATCAGATTGGACGCACAGGGAAGCGAAATTTTTCCGTTTCCCTTGGCGTCAAACTCCCCATAGCGCAGGAACGCCAGGAGAACGGTCAGAGATTCCGGCGAAAGCTCGACAGCCTCGGCTGGATCGACCCCCTTGTACTGACCGCTGTGGAGATGAAGAAACCGCCAGTCTGTAGGGAAGTCCTTTGCTTCCACCTCACGAACACCGCCCTCATCGGTCCGGACAAGGCACCGGTGATTCGGCGTCACCCGAAGCGAGGTCGATCGAGACTCCAGTCGAACCAGATCGCCACGGTGGCTGAACTTCAGCAGATTCGTCTTGGCGAAGGAGATCTCACCCGTCTCGGAATCGTACTGAGCCACATGGAACGGTTTGCTCTTCGGCAGGTCGCAGACACGGCGCCAGCCGTCAGGCGTCAGAAACTCCGTGAAGTCGTCATAGCAGAGGTTCTGTAGATTCGGCCGGCTGGACGACACCCGTCCCGTTTCCACGGGATAGAAGTGCGTTCGCACACGACCGTCTGAGGCCACCGCAGCGAGCAGACCACCGGGGAAGACTTCGAAGTCGTCTTCGACGATGACCTGGCCCATGTCGTCCGTCTTTGGCGGGCGGAGCACACCCTTGAGCACCTGCGACACGAATCGGACGTCACGGAGCAAGCCGACCGTACCAGAGGTGTCCTGGTACGAGAGGATCCCCAGAACTTCCTTGTCGGTGCTGGGTGCGTACTCATGGGTCTTCTTCTGCTTGACAATCTTCTCCCAAGGCTGGGGACGCTTCCCCGCGGCCTTGATCGGAGTGAACTTCAGCGATTTGACCGTGAGCGGCAGGAACCGTTTTGCACCCTGAGTGCCGTTGTACTCCTCACCAAACAGCAGCTCGCGACACTGTGGCGCCGAGTTCGCATTGAACTCGTCGTATCTCACCTTGTTCCGAAGCTCCTGCAGTTTGATGTCCTTCGCCTCCATGAAGATCTTCGTCAGGTAGCTGCCTCGCTCGCGGTCGACGTTCAGCCCACGCATCTCCATCTCCAGGTAACCCGGGGAGGACATCATCGTGTGCAGGAACGCCTGACGAGAGCTACGACCGTACCGATCCTTGTCGAGCATGCCGGGCTTCTTGCCGCGGCCGTTGTACGCGCTGAACAGCCGACGTGTCCCGTCAGCGTCGTACATGCCGTAGGGATGAAGAATCCAGTTCGGACACTCGCCATATCCCTCCATGTTCTTCGCGGTCAGGTTATGCTTCTTGCAGAACCACTCCTTCCACTTCTGCAGAGCGTGGTCATACCGCGGCGTACCGACGTGCCGGACACACAGCGTCTCCAGCTTGAACTCGGCCGTCTCGCAGTGCGCATGCGCTGCAGCTCCTGTGTCGAAACCGCCGGACCACTTCGTCTGCTCTCCGCGCTCTTCGTCCGTGGCATCATCATCAATCAGGTCGACCGCGAACTCGTCGCGAATGTCGATCCCGATGCTGAGGAGCCACGGAATGTCGGCACGGAGGAAGTGGCCGATGATCCGGACCTTCCGCTTCTTCGTCGATTTCAGCAGACGATTGAGGTGATAGACAGCACGCGACAGCCCAGGCCGAAACGCGGGAACGCCACCCTGACTATGCAGGACCACACAGACCGCCGACTTCGGCTTGTGGGAGAACTGGATGGTACGCAGGTAGGCTCCGGCGTCCTGGGGTCTCTCTCCGTGCCACTCGGCGTCGATTGCGATGTTGAGCGACTCAGGATCCGGGTCGTTGATGATCTCGTCGACGATTGCTTCCAGATGGCGCTCCTTGAAGCACACAACGTGGCGAATGTCGTCTTCGACGCGACCAGCGTACTTGCCGTTGACCAGGCCCCAGAACTGAGCCAAACCGTCGCGATGGTTTTCGTACTGCTCCGGTTGATGGAACACCGCAGACGGATGCGTAACGACCATCACCTTGGCCGTGTGGTATTTCGGCTCTTCGCCTTCCTGGTGCAGCGGGATGTTGTAGTCGGCGGTCATGCCGAACATCGTCCCAACGGCACCCGTCTTCCCGAGGAGCAGCTTGCCGGCCTCCGAACCGAAGCACAGGATGAACTTCGGCAGGATCAGCCGCATCTCCATTTCCAGGAGAGGCCGACAGTTCTTGACCCAATCCGTGGCCAAACCATCCGACGCCGGGTCGAGCTTCATGTGGTGGCAGATGTTGGTGACGTACCAGTTCTGCCAGTCCTCCGGCGGGATCTGCACTTCGTCCAGAGCCCGATAGAGGTCAGACGCAGCCTGCCCAACGAAGTTCCGAAACTTGTCCACCTCGTCGATGCCGGGATGCTTGCCGATCACCATCACGTCCGCCGGCCGCGGGCCATCCGGGTTTTCTTGTCCCCAGATATGGCCCGCGACGAACGGGACGTCTTTCACTGTCCGGGTCTTCTTGACCACGATGTCCAGACAGAACTCGGGGTCGTACAAAGCTCGCCGGTACAGGTACTCCAGCCACTTGCCGTTTTCAACGACACGCTTCTTGTCGGACTTCCCATCCACCTTGAGGGGAGCATCCCCGAGCAACTCTGCCGCACGAACAAAGTCCGGACCAGGCAGAGGCATCCCAGGCGCCGTGAACGGCACAATGGGGAACTCCTCCTCATCCATGAAGGGGAGGTCATTCTTGTCTGCTTTGGCAATCATGCAGCGCGATACCTTTCAAGGTCGAAGCCAGCCCGACTGGCGCTCGTTTCCGCCAACTCCCAGAAGAAGTCGCGGTCGATATCGCCAGGGTCGTGGTTGTCGGGAAGGGAGACATTGCAGATGCGATCATGCACGTGAGGACGCAGCTCCCGAAGCGTCCCCTCTACGTTGTCCTGAGCATCAGGGTCCAGAGCTACGACGATCGCACACTCGCCATCGAGTTGACCAGCCCACTGCCGGATGAGCGACAGGTGCTGAGCGGACAGCTTCTTGCCGAGGAGAGCAATCCCGTGCTCGGGACTAGCGTTCCACACGCCCGGCGCCCCTTCAACGATAACGAGCAGGGGCGTCCGAGAAGCGTGGTCCCAGTTGTAGAGCATCTTGCCCTTGGGCATACCCGGCATCCCGTAGTACTTCGGAATGACGGACCAGTTCTTCTCGCCCACGAACCGTCCCTGCCAGCCGACCCGCATCCCGTTCATATAGATGGGAATGATCAGCCGGCTGTCGCACGGAGCCCAACGATCGTCAGCCTCAGTGCAGAAACCGAGCATGAACCGTCGCGAGACGTTCCACACATCGAATCCGCGGCTGGCCATGTACTTGAAGGCTTCGTGGTCTCGATCGAGTTTGTGGAGCGGGGTCACCGCACCAGGCAGGTCGACATAGGAGAGCTTCCGGCGATCCGTATCCGGCTTCTCCCCCTCTTCAACGCGGATCTTGCTTCGCACATTGCGGTTGACGTGCGCGAAGACCGCCTCATTGAGCAGAGTCCGATTCTTCGTCTCCAGCATGCACTCTTCGTTGTAGCACCAGGCGACCCACCAGAGTGTCCGCCGCTCCCCGTTGTCCTGCCAGGGCTCCTCCAGTCCGTACCGATGGTTCACCCACAACCGCTTGCGGGTATCGTTACAGAATGGGCAGTTGACGCGGTAGTACTCGCCACTGGAGACGATTTCCAACCGCATCTCATTCAACACTGGATCTCGCTTCCGAACGGCGACCATCGCCTGCCGTTCGTTTGCGACGATGATCTCCCCGAACCTGCGTTTCAGCCTTCCGTAGAGGAAGGAGTTCAGGGGCTTCGCAGTCTCCATCAGATCCCACTCCACGGTGTGCTGTCGTCAGTCGAACTTTCGGTGCGGCGCCGCCGGGTTCGCCCAGCTCGCCGGTGCCGTTCGCTCGGCCCGGAGTCCTCGTCATCGTCGATCACGCCGTGGATCGACTCAAAGGAGGTCCGCGGCACAATCTGGTTCGCTTCGTGGTCCAGAACGTACGCGTTCCGAACATCAAGCACGCGAGCGAACGCCCCGTCGAGGAGCATAAGAGTCTCTTGGCCGTCCGTTCCGGCACGGCGCGCCTTCGTACACTGCACCCGAGCTACACGGGTCTGCGGGTCCTTTTGCCCGATGCAGATACAGAAGTCGCAGTTTTCGCCGAAGGCTTTCGCGCCGCCGGCATCAGTGTGGTGCATGTCCCGGGTGGGGCCACGCTTGTTAGCCTCCCCGGTGTACTGGTGCAGCAACCAGAGCGGGGAGTTGAAGCGACGAGCAACAGCCTTGCACTGCAAGGGCAGGCGGTTGATCGCCGCGTACATGTCAGAGGTCGTGTGCTGCTTGTTGGAGGCTTCGAGATGCCGGCGGGCCAGGGTGCCTGCGTAGTCAACGATGATGATCCCTGGTTCGACGCCGAGTTGATGGATGTCGCGCTCAATGATGCCTGCGATCTCATCCACGCCGCCAAAGCCGCGGCCATCTGCACCCATGTCCCGAATCTGACAATTCTGGTTCAGTTCAGTCATGGCCTGTTGAGCACGTTCGTACTCACCGAGCATCAGGCTTTCATCGGCGTCGTCGATTCCGGCGAGCGCCATCTGCCAGTATTCCTGCTCGTACGGCTCCAGCTCGCTGCCGGTCCGTGTCAGGGTCTCCCAATCCGTATCTGCCTCCAGCCGATCACGAAGGATGTGAGCGGCATTGGACAGGAGCCGAACGCGATACGCGTCGAGTCCGTCCTCATATCCGAAGTAGTAGGCATGCTTCAGCGGAGCTCCCGTCTCAAGATGCTCCTGCAGAAACGCCCGCGCCGATGCCACAGCCAACGCCAAGGCAATCGTCGTCTTTCCACCACCGTACGGTCCCAGGAGTCCGAAGACTTCGCCAGGAATCTGTCCTCCGTTCAGGAACGCGTCCAGGAACGTGAGGTAGGTTGGCAGCCCGATCAGTCGCTTGGGCGACCAGTTCTTCGGGAAGAGCTCCTTGTTACTGCCCCGTACATCCAGCGATTCCACCAGCTGAGCCGAGATCTGTGCGGTCGCCAGGAACTGGCTGAGGTTCCGCGGAGTACTCTCGTGCAGCTGATCGTCGGTCAAAACCCGCCGCAGCGGATCCATCACGGCGTGTTTGGTCATGAACCGCTTCAACAGTTGCGCACCGTAGTCGTACTGAACATCCTCAGCGGCAATCCGCTTGAAGGCGTGAAACAGCAGACCAGGCTTCTTCTTGTTGGACGAGCGAGGGTCGTCCAGCAGCTTCGCAATCAGACGGCTGTCGATCGCCGAATCCGAGTCATTCAGCAGGGACTCCACTTCATCGCGAACTGCGAGGTAGCGGATCCCGGGCTCCCCATACTCCTCCATCAGATCGCCGAGAGCGGTCCACAGGACGGCATACTCCGGGTGACCGGCGTCGTCCCAGTGGTGCGACTCGACCGTTCCGAGTGCTTGCCGCAGAAGCGACGGCATTCGAACCAGATGGATGATCAGGGTCTGGAGCTCGCGATCGGTGATGTTGCGAGTGAGCCGCAGTTCCCTCTTTGCGTCCTCAATTCCCGCCATAGCGCTTAGCTCCTTGCTGCAAGTTGCGTCGTGCAGCGTCGCGAAGGACCTTCGGAATCAAGTCGCCCCAGATCTGGTCGTACTGATCCCGCAGTGGTGTGTATTCGAGCAGAGCCGCGTTCTGAAACTGGGCCGCGATCTTGGCGTAGTTGCCAGCGTAGGCCATGCAGTATCGGAACAGCGGAGACAGCTCAATGCGGATGTCGAGCAGGGCGCGGATCGCAGCCTGTTCTTCATCCATGTGATGATGCAGCGTGTTGAGCGAGAACCGCTGCCGAAGCAAGCGGTCGCACATCTCCAGCTTGCGCTGAAGCTCGTCCGGCACCCGACGCATCTCGTCTTCGTAGAGACCGAGCGCCTGAGCCGACATCAGATGGTTGACCTGAGGCGGCGTCGGTGAACGCCACTTCCGGAAAATGCACTGCATGTATGGCAGCGGCTCGATCTGCCGATCCAGGAAAAAGTCCGCCAGCCGCAACATGGGCGACGGGACGTGGACCCTTCGATCAGAGATGTAGCCACCGTAGAGTTGAAGCTCCGTCCCCTTCTGGCCGTACGTGGATTCCTTGCCCGTCCGCGCGTAGTAAAACTCCCGGACCATCGAAGCGTACAGCCTCTGGAGCTGGACCACGAACGGATGCGACGTTCCGTCATCGTATTCATCGGACGAAGAGGAGTTTTTGACGGCCCGTGAGGTTCGGCCACCGCTGCTCGTATCCCTTCTTCCGGTAGATCCTCTTCCGCGTTTCGCCGGCACGTTTGAACCCCTCATCCCAGAGATCGACAAAGTCGTCCAGTTCCCCAATCTGCTTTCCACTGTCCGGGTCGAGTCGATCGACACGGCCAGGCAACTGTTCGTCGTAGATCTCGCTTCCATTTCGAGCGTCAGCTCGACTGATCCTTGCCAGCTGCTCAAAGCTCACACCCTGAGACCAGCAGTTGGTCGAGATAACCTTCTTGAGCGTCCCGCGACGGAAGTCCTTGTACATCTCCTCGCGGTCGACTTCGGTCAGCTTGACGTAGTCCTCCGGCAGGAGGCCCATCTTGTAGAACTTCTCCTGCTTCTTCCGATCGAGCGTGGAGTACATCAAGCTGTAGTGCGGCAGCATCTCGTGCAGGTGCAGGACATGCTCCAGAGCGTCGCACATGATGAGATGTTGCGACTTGGCCGGGATGCTTCGGGCGACGTTTGCAATCGCCTGATTGCGGAACTCATTCCGCCAGATCCCGAACCGTTTGGCCTCAATGCCCATCATCCGAGACCCGTCGCTGCCAACGATCGGGTTGTACCTCGAATGGACGTTGTGCCAGTTGACGACAATCGGCAAGACGAGGCCCATGTCGCGGGCCTCAGCGTAGCGGATCGAGAAGATCTGCCGGCCGAATATCGCTTCGATGCGGATGTCCGTGCCGTCCTTACGGCCCTCCGGAGTGGCCGTGAAGCCGAAGCATCGAGCCGAGCCTGTAATCTGAGCAAGGGACTCCGCGTGCTTGTCAGACACCAGAGCATGCACCTCGTCCACGATCAGGATGTCGATCTCCTCCTCATCCAGATGGTGCATCGAGTCTGCGCTGCAGACTGTGACGCGTCCCCGGCTCTTCTCGGTGCCGGTGATCATCCCGACCGATGGCAGATACTCACACAGGTGGGAGTACGTCTTTCGAACGTTCGCCAGCCCGGGAATAACGATCGCGATCTTGGCCCAGCGGTACGCCAGGCAGAACGCCGCGAAACCATAGCTCTTACCGAAACCAGCCGCAGCGACAAGCACGCCGCACTCGTTGTCGATCATCGCCGCCAGCATCTCATCCTGGCGTTCCTTGAATTCGAAGTTCGCGACACAGTGCTCCAGATCCACCTCGAACGCACGCTTCCGCGGTGAGGGTGGAGTCGAGTCCTGGTAGTCGAGTTCGAAGCCGTGCCGCTCAATCTCTTCGAAGATGCGGAAGCGGAAGCCAGCAGGACAAAGGAGCCGATCGTTCCGCCCGAAGCGGTACATGTCGACCGCCTCAGTTCGAACCGGAACGTAGTCCCCTGCCTCTGTGTAGGCCTCTTTCCCATGCAGCGTCTGCACGTAGGTGTAGACGAGCTGGCGCCGCAGCGAAGCGTTCAGATCGGCCGGCAGGACGCCGCCGTTGTACGACACGTCGAGAGCGTTTTTGCGCCGGCGGACACAAATGGTCTTTGGCAAATTTCCGGTCTCCATAGATGGAGACGCGCTTGCCTACGCCCGGTACAGAGTCTAAAGTACCCGCGCACACAGCACGTCCCCACGTCGCTGAAACAGGCCCGGCAAGTTGGTCGCTTGCCGGGCCTTCTTTATTGCTCTGCTTGTTCTTCAGCCACTGCTGACAGGTCTATCACCTCGAAGTTTCCGAACTGGCCAGGCTTGTAGGGGCTGATCCCCCTGTACTTGCCCGCCGTGTTGAGCAGGTCTCGGAGCTGAGCATCCGAGAGTTCCCGCGGTGCCATCAGCCCTATCTCGATCACTGCATCAATCGCGAAAGCCTCGTGGATCGCGTACCGCTTCCTCCTCCCGGGTTCGGGGGCCTCTCGCAGGTAACGCCGTAGCTCGCTGACTGGCCCAGATACGACAGGGTCCCAGGACACGTTGCGAACGACCGCCTGCGGCAGATTCAATCCTTTGGCTGCGAACAGTGTGATGGCACGCCACCAGGTAGGTGCGAAGAGCACCCGACCCTTGGAATCCCTGGGCATACGGAAGACCACTTGCGTACCCTGTTCGGAGCGCACGTCTCCGTAACATGGCTGCAAAAATCGCAGTCTAGCCTTCAACTCCCGCATGACCATCCATCCGTGGATTCCGTCGAGGAGCCGATGTTAAGCGCCGGCTCGATTCTGGTCAAACACACCTTCACCAACCGTCGCAGCGGCCTATGAATGGTGGGTTTCCGGCTTCCAGGACTCAACATGCTGTGTGAACGCTTTACACACCAGCGGATCGTGGAAGAAGTAGTCCGGCACAAACAGCCGATCCCCCTTCCGTTCCACAACCGCGTCAGTCCACGTCCGGCACAGGAAGCTCATGAGGAGCTTGCAGACCCGCAGCTCGGCATGCGTCTTGTTCAGCCGGCACTGCCGCCAGAGGAAGTTCCGGGGATCCTCCAGCTGCGCGGCGGTCGGACCCGGCTGCCACTGCCAGGAGTTCAACACCAGCTTGGCTCGATCATTCGGCCCGTACGGTCGCTTCGCTCTCCCTAGCACCCACGCCATCGTCTGAGGGTTCATCCCCATGTACTGCATGACGCAGGACAGACTGTCAGGCTTGTCCCGCTTCACGTACCACCGGGGATCCCGGATCGCAGCCACGATACGAGCCAGAGCCGCTGTATCGTGATACCGGAAGAAGCTCCACATCTTCGCCGCCGGATGCGTCCAGAGCATGTTCCGGAGCTCACTCTCCGGACGCTTCTGGGCGATCGCATCGGCGAGCGCGTAGGGGACATATTCGACAGCGGACATGACGTGCCACCCTCCCATCGAAGAGGGGAGGCCTTCGAGCTCACGAGCACGAAGAATAGCAATCCGCGGGTCGTCCATCTCAGCCGCGGTCAAAGACAGTCGTGGCGTGCACAGCTCAATAGGAGCCTGCGTCGCCACGAACAGTCTGGCAATCAGGACCGAGTTCGATGCAGAGGCAATCACCCGAAACCGCTTGCCACGGCTAATCGTGGGCGTCTCCATGAGAGCGTCCACATTCTCAGCGGCAAGGACCGGCGGGTGTTCGCCGTTCGCGCACCAAACTTGGCCCGTGGGGCACACATGCAGCTTCACGCTCGCGACGTCCGTCACTGCACGGCTCGACTTAATCGACATCAACTTTCCTTCTCCGACGACGTTCTTCTTTGATTCGTGCGACGGGGTGCAGGTCAATCATGTGGTCGAACATAGCCGAAAGACGCGGTTCGTGCGTCACGATCAAGCACTGAAGGCCTGTGGAAGCGGAAAGCTCCCTCAGACGCTCCACTGTCGGTGCCAGAGCCAGCACGTTCTCCTCGTCGAGGAACTGCGTGGGCTCATCCAGCGTCAACAGACCCAGGTCCTGGGTGAACAACGTGATGCGGGCTACACGAACCAGAATTCCGAGCAGGACTTTCTGGCCACCTGAGATTCGATCTGCAACTTGCTCCCGGCCGTCAAGGAACCGAGCAGCAAAGGTGAGTCCATCCGCTTGCCCGATCCTGAAATTCGCATCGATCCGATGCAGAAGGTCGTTCGTGTCCTCCGCAATCATCGACAAGTAATCGGCAGCCACGATCTTCGGCAGTTCGAGCATCACCTCCCTCACGGAAGAGATGTCCCGCTTCAACCGGATCAGGGCATTGCCGTTCTCCGCCCGAACCTTTGCAGATTCCAGGCGGGCCGTCAGAGTCTTCCGCGTCTTGTCCAGGGACGTGATCTCCCCTTCCAGACCAGATCGCTCCAGCAGTCGCTTCTTCTTTTCTTCGATCTTCTCCCGAGCTTCAGTCAGCTTCTTGGGATCGACCGCCTTTGGCTGACCGGCCAGCAACTTGTGCCTCCGGTCCTTCAAGGACTTGAGCGTCGCCTTTGCAGCGGTCACGTCCTTGTCGTGAGTCTGAACGTCCTTCTCGGCCTCCTGAATTTCGAGGAACACGTCCGAGTGATCCTCCTTCTTCTGAGCGAGAGTCTCTGTCAGCTCTTCATAGGTTGAGACCAGCTCTTCGAGCGTCTCCTTGTCGCCCTTCGGCGCGGCGGGGACGACAGTCTCTTCCAGTTGATCCTTCGTTCGATGGAAGTCCCTCTGGAGCTCCGCCAGCGCACGGTGCCGCTCAGCGAAGGCCTGATCGTGCTTACGAGATTTGGCCAGGACCTGCTCCGCAGTGCCGAGCTTGAAAACGAGTTCCTCAACACGATCGTCAGCAGAGTCTGCAATCTCATAGATTTTCGCCAGCAGCCCAGTCGGATTCCGGACCCGGACATACTGATTGACCAGATCCGAAATATACCTCGTGCTGGCGTATTCCCTGTCGAGCGTTTCTGTGTAGCTGTCGCGCTCTTCCTCAGGAACATAGTTTTTCGGGCGTTCGGGATCGCCAGCCTCTCGCAGAGTCTTGAGCTGCGCCTGCAACTCCTTGAGGCGCTTGGCAACCTTCTCTTTGGCCTCAGCAGCACGCTGGTAGGCGGAGAAGTTCTTGAGCACAGCCCGGGCGTCATCAACGTCCGCCTGCGACTCAGCGAGACCCTGCTCAGTGGCCGTGATCTCGTTATCGATGGCACGGATCTTAGTCCGAAGCTGATCCACCTCATCGGCTGCAGAGGTGTCCTCTTCCAGCTCCTGGACCTTCTTCTCCTGGGCTGCAATGTCGCGTAGCAGCTGGTCGGCATCGGCCTGAATCCGATCGTACGACTCCTGCTGCTTGATCAACGTCTGAAGCGGGTCCGCTTCGACGTCGTACCCTTCGACATCCCGATACCGCTTGAGGCTTGAGCCGGCCTTACGAGCGGACGCCTCGTTCTCCGCGAGGGAGCCCTCAATCGTTCGGATCTCCACATCGGGATCTCCGATCTCAATTGAGGGGAGCCAGTCAGCAATCGCTTTTGCGACGAGCTCAGCCGCCTTAGTGCCGAACATCGACTGGAAGGACTGAAGCCGAACCGCGGGCGTCTGATCGATGAAGTCGTACAGCCGACCCTGCCCGATAAAGCAGTTGTCGGAGATGAGCCGCATGTCGGCTCCGAGAATACGACCGATCTCAGCCGAGACTTCCGTCTCGCCGAACAGGGGCTTGCCGCCGTTGACCGTCATCTGGGTCTTGCACTTCTGCAAGCCCCGGACAATCTCCAGGCGGTCGCCGGCGTGGGTCATGTTCAGAACACCGTAGGACTTCGCACCCTCGGGCGCGAGCGTACAGATGTTCGACTCCTTGACACCGGCGTTGGTGGTGAAGTCGCCAGTGATCAGCCACTGGACGATCTTCAGGATGCTGCTCTTCCCTGAGCCGTTTGGGCCGACGATTCCATTGATCCCCGGCTTGAAGTCCACCGACAGCTTGCGGTGGTAGCAGACTTCGAAAGCATCCAGGTGCTCAAGATTCATCGTCTTCCTCTTCCTCCTCATCGACCGTAGTGATCACCTCGGTCTGGATTTTCTTCAGCTCATCGAGCACGGCGTTCTTGCTTTCTGCAATCTCCAGCAAGCGCCGGCACAGCCTGTACTCATCGGATCCCTTCGGCGTCGCTCGCTCAAGGAACGAGAGCAGACTGGTGCGTTGACCGACGCGGTCCTTCGTCTTCTCGATCCGAACGACCTTTGAACCTGTCGGCCGCGGAGAGAGGAACACGTGGGCCTGATTGTCGAACGCCGTCATCAGGCGGTCGTACACGTCAGGCAGGTTATCGGGATAGTCCACGTGGATGATCGGCGTACGGACCACCTCCGGAATATCGTCGTCGTAGAAGTTGCCCTCCTTCGCGTCCTCGCACAGATCGTCCAGTCCACCGATGTCATCGAGGCTGAAGGTGTGGAAGGGGCGAGTGATGAGCTTCACCGACTTGTAGTCGACGAGCTTGTTCCTGTTGAACTCCAGCTCCCAGAAGGCCTTTTCGGGCGGCTCGTCGATCGACTGCATGCACGTCGATCCTGGAGAGAAGACACGCAACGTCGAGCCGTCCTCGCGCTTCAGCTTCACCGTCTTGTGCTGATGGAGATCCCCAGTCAGAACGACCGGAGCAGGGCAGTCTTCGAGTTGACCTTCGACGCCGGGCAGGGTGCCCATGAAGTCAGGTCCACCCCAAACCTGGTGACAGACGAACAGACCGATCTGGAGGTCAGCAGCCTCTTCAAGCTCGGTGAGAAGCTGGTGAGACGCCTGCCAGTCCAGGCCGTACATCTTCAGGCCACCGATAGTGACGAGCCTGCGATGAAAGTGACGCGGCCAGGGATGAGCATCGAACCGGGCGCGAACCGCGTTCCGCTCGTGCTGACCCTGAATGAAGTAGAACGGAATCCCAGCTTCCTGCAGCCTGTCGAACTGCTCGTGAGCCTGGACCTGAATGCTGGGAGTCGGATCCACCGTATCGATCAGGTCACCGGCGCCGATGACGGCGTCGACCTTCTCTTCAACGGCCCGATCCACGATTTGCTTCAGAGAGAAAACTGCATCGCCAGCCAGATCCGGGTGACGACGCCAGGCACGCTCCTGAAGGTGCCAGTCTGAGGTGGACAGGAGACGAATCGACACTAGCTCCCTTTCAGAGTGATGACGGGACCAATAAGACCAAGATCGCGCTCGGCAATCTTCTGACCGATCGAGTTCTCGAACTCAACCGAGGCCGCAGCCAAAGACCTGGCGAGCCGAACACTGGCAAGCCCGCCCATCTTTTCAAGATACGACCGAACGCAGTGAAAGCGATCGCAGATCGGTCGTTCCTTCTCAACAACAGTCGTGTAGACCGTCAGAAACCTGCGAATGTCGGACTGCCTGGTAGTGCTCACGGATGGTGACCTCATCGACACCGGAACAACCGCGAATGGAGTGATAGATCTTGAAGTTCGGATGGAGGATCATCGGCGCGGGGGACCAACGCTGATGCTCCTTCGGATGATTCGCATAGACCGGAGCCTCGGGGTTCTCCATCGATCCAGCGAACTGCGTCTGAAATCCAAGGGCCTGGCAAAGCCAGGAGATGTAGACATCAGGCCAGAGATCCCACGTCTCGTACTTCTCCGGCGCCAGGAAGCGTCGCTCAACAAGGCGGTCTACGAACTTCCGCGACATCCAGTGAGATGCGAAGAAGATCGTTTCTGCGGTCGGAGCAAAGTCCGCGGGCAGCTCGGTACAGAGGTCGCGAACGAACGCACCTCGGGACGGCCACCACATCTGATAGTTGACGCGATCCCGGACCCCGAGCAGATCGACATCGCACTTCTCCATCTCCAGGCGAGCCCAGATATCAAGATGCAGACCGATGGGCAGAGCATCATCGTCGAGGACGAGAACGCGATCGAAGGTGATGCCCTGATCGATCGCCCACTGGATGCCCTGGTAGGTGATGAAGCCAGACAGGTTCAGCTTCGGCATCAGCTTGTTGGGAATGACAGCGTACTCACGCGGGCCGGGCTCCGGCCCGAATGGCGAGTCGATGGCGCCGCCGCCGTCGACGATCACCATCAGGAATGACTCGCTGTGAGACCACTCGATCGCCTCGAACTGGTCTGTGGCGATGAACTGGCCCCGGTTCGTCGCCATCACGACCAAGGTTTTGACGTGCATTATCGGCTTTCGATCAGCCGGACCCACTGTTGAAGGTAAAGGCCCAGCTTAGGAACGTAGTTGCGGGTGTCTTCGTAGACAGAGTCGGCGGGTACGTCCTTGACCGCCACGGGATTCATGAGGAACTCACCGAGCTCCATCGCGCACGAAGAGAACGTGTTCGACGTCAGCTTCGCGTTGTCGATGATATCGACCAGGAACTCGTTGGCCAGGACACCCGGCGCCTCGCGGACCAGGTTGATCATGGGCTTGCTGGCGCGGGAGTGGTGGATGACCGGGTTACCCACGGCAATCGACCATCCAAGCTGGCGACAGATCCGTTGCAGAATCCAGCCGCCCCAGATGTCGTCGAATCGGAAGAAGGGCGTCCCGTTCCCCATCTTGGGGAAGTACGAGGCCGGCGCCGCTTCGGTGTTGATGGCAAAGTTCATCCCGCAGAGCGGAGTGAGCTGCCGCGGATTGAGCAGCTGGGTCATGACACGCGGGCAGCGATAGCCACCCGGCGTCTCCATACCGGACCGTTCTTTCGTCGGAGCCAGGGAGTGGATGGCGTCAAAGTCCGGGATCCCATCCCACAGGCCCACACTGGCTGCGACCTGATTCAAGTCTTTCTGCCGCTCATAAGGCAGGCCACGAACATGCAGGTGGCCAAGCGGAGACGAGAAGCGGGGGAAACCGCTGAGCTGGGCCAGGTGAGCCCGCGCCACGAAATCCGGATTCCGTTCGTCGACCGGGAAACAGTCGTCGTCCAGAATCAGGACCCGCTTCTCGTTGCTCCGCACAGCCTTCAGCAGGGCTGCCATTTTGATGCCGGGATCGCCGATCGAGATACACTCGGCGTCCGGTCCCCAGCTCTGAATCTCGTCGACCGTGATGATCTCGCAGTCGATGAAGGAGTAACGTTCGACCAACTCCCTCGCCTTGGGCAGCGTGGCGGTGTCCGCGTACACCAGATAGAAGGTGCCGAAAGGCCAACTTCGTTCTGAGCTGTCGCACCACTTCTCCAGAAACCACTCCAGATGCTTGATGCGGTTCGAGGCCATCGCCAGAGCAATCATTGCTTCGCCTTACAGTACATCCCGTACTGACTGTGGGATCGGTTCGAGGGGCTGCATTGCCCCGATGTTGTCCACGTTTGTCCGGAACCACTTCTCGAACTCTTCGTCCGAACAGCGGTTCTGGAAGCCGGCACCTGCGGCAATGTCTGCCTTGCTCCACTTCCGATTCCGGAAGCGTTCCAGGCGACGACGGGCGACAGCATAATCCAGCTTGTGCAGGTGGACAAGAAGGAGGTTCGGGTCGACCGAAATCGTCTTGTGCGGGACGAGGATCGACTCGTGGAAACCCTTGCACCACATCATCGGTACACGGCTCAAAAGCGGCTTGCTGTACTGCGTGGTCGGATACCACCAACCGCGGTGTTCCAGCATCCGACTCTGGATCAGAGCCTGATCCTCTTCACCGATCTGATGCACAACCTCAAAGCCAGTGCATCGCACGACAGGCTGAACCATGTCGGCCGCGTACTCGACCAGATTCGTGTAGTGCGAGGCCGGATCAGTCAGGACGAACTCGTCGACCTCGACGAAGAGGACCGCCTCATAGCTGTTCAGCAGGAAGTGCTGGAAGTCCTGAACCGTCTTCAGCATCCAGTCGTGATCGACCTCGTCGTTGAAGACCGACACGACACGGATATCGCGTGCAACCGCATCCTCCAGCGCCAGGTTGTCGTCCGAGTGGTTGTCCAGAATGAACAGGTCCGAACCATACCCATGATTGATGTAGTGGTCGCACCAGACCGGCAGAAACTCCGGCTCATCCTTGACGATCGTGAAGATGGCTAGGGGTTTTCGCATCCAAGGGCTTTCAGAATCTGCGTCGTGCTGTACTCTGGCAGACGCGGGACGTAGTAGGTCTCCTTGACCAGGTCACTGCCCACGGCTCCGCCGGGCAGGTCGATGTCATCCGCGACGCGGACAAGCACGTCAGGACGGATCAAGCGAATCAGCTCGCTCGGCGTCTGCTCGTTGAAGACGACGACGAGATCGACGCAGCCCAAGGCAGCGACCATCTCAGCGCGATCGCCCTGCTTTGTCTTCGGACGATTCGGCCCCTTGCTGGCCGACACGCTGCTGTCGGTGTTCACCGCGCCGATCAAACGGGTGCCGCGGCGGCGGGCCTCCACGAGAACGTGGACGTGCCCGGGATGCAGCATGTCAAAGCACCCGTTGCTGAAGACGACCTTCTCGCCGGCAGCCTGCCACTGAGCACAGGCCAGGGCCGCAACCTCTGCACTGACGATCTTGAAGTACGGATGAATCGCGGCAGCCTTCGCCAGCCGCAGTTCGAGGGGATCGACGACAGACGTCCCGGGCTTCGTCACAACCGTACCTGCCGCCAGGTTCGCAATCTGAATCGCCAGCGGAAGGTTGTCGTGAGAGATAAGCTCGACCGCCAGTGTTGCCGTAAACGTGTCGCCGGCACCGCAGACGTCATAGACATGCGAAACCCGCGTCGGAAATCGACTGACGCCAGCTTGATCGAACAGAATCGCTCCGTTCCGGCCGTTGGTGCAGACAACGTTGCTGACGATTCCGTCGAGCCCAAGGTCGACCAGGCTCTCGGAACCATTCTCAATCTCATCAACCTCCAGACCGGAAATCTGAGCCAACTCAGTTTCATTCGGAGTGATGACGAACGCGCCACGGAGGTACGAAAAATGGACCGGCCGCGGATCGACGATGACCTTGGCGCCGGCAGCGTTCGCGTACTTGATCACTTCGGAGAGCAGGCTGTGCCTCGTACCGAGGGCACCTTTCGCGTAGTCGGAGATCAGGACGATCTTGTACGAATTCGCGTTCAGGACTGCCTTCAAGCGAGTCAGGTAGTCCGCGGCGCTGGCCGGTGCGTGCGGCTGATCGTTGTCCTCCCGGGTCAGCAGACGGGTGCCACTCCAGATCCGACGCTTAACGGTCGGGCCAGCGAAGCGACGCTCGCTGCCCACCGAGTAGATGTCGATGGCGTGATGGCCGCACAGTGCGACGAGGTCCGAACGATGCGTCTCGTCGGACATCACAGTGAACAGGTCGCAACGGCCATGCAGGGCGGCGACATTGGCAGCGACGTTTGCAGCTCCGCCGAGGGAGCGAGTCACTGACTGGCGCTGGTAGACCGGAATCGGGGCCTCGGCCGCGATCCGAGTGGGCTCGACGAAGACTGCCTCGTCGATCATGACATCGCCGATCACGAGAATCTGCGATGGATCCTGCTGGGGCATTTCAATTCCCGGGGATTAATTTCCATCGAAACCGCGAGAGGTATGCGGTGGAGCAATTTCGCCTGTGAGACCTCGGCCTCGATCGCGAACGCTGACGTCGCGATTGCTCTGGTTGCAAGGCGGGCAGATGAAGTTGAACCGGCCGATCTTTGGGAACGGCTTTCGACATTTCAAACACAGCCGGGTCTCACGACCCGGCTGCGATTCATTCTCTTTGGACATCCTTGTCTAACCTGCGACCATCCGGGTCGGCTTATTCGGCGGCTTTCGTCAGCTCCACAACGAACGTCGCCTTCTTGTATTCGATCAGGTGTTTCCCGATCAACTTCGTGGGCATTTCCTTGCCCTCGGCGACGACCTTGCCCTTCTCGTTCACGACGTAGACGTCGATGTAGGGCGCTTCGTTGCCGTCTTCGGACGCGCCACCATTGGTGATGGCGACGACGACCTTGTCGGTCGTATCCGGGATCGTCTTCTGGATCGTCAGCAGCGCTTCACCGTCGCCGACGTCCTTGACCTTCTTCTTCATCGTGAGGAACTTCTGAGCCTGCGCGAGCTTCTCGGCCTTGACCTTGATGGTCATGTTGGCCTCGACGTCCTTCTCGGGCTCTTCTTCGTACTCCGCGTCCTGCTCCGGCGTCGTCCGGGACTTCTTGCCCTTGGACTTCGCCTTCGCCGGCTTCGGATCTTCCTCTTCTTCGTCCTCGTCCTTGGACGCCTTCGAGGACTTGCTGGACTTCGACGACTTGTTGGACTTGGAGCTCTTGCCCTTGGGGGCTTCCTCCTCTTCATCCTCTTCGTCTTCCTGCTCCTCCTCGTCCTCCTCTTCTTCGGCAGGCTTCTTGGACGACTTGGAGCTCTTCGAGGACTTACCCTTTGCCGGCTTCGGATCCTCTTCTTCCTCTTCGTCGTCCTCTTCTTCGTCCTCGTCCTCTTCCTCATCCTCCTCTTCTTCGGCAGGCTTCTTGGACGACTTGGAGGACTTGCCCTTGGCGGGCTTCGGATCCTCTTCCTCTTCGTCTTCGGACTCGTCGTCCTCCTGCTCATCCTCTTCTTCGTCCTCTTCCTCCTTCGAGGCCTTAGACGACTTGGAGGACTTGCCGGCCTTGGCTTTGCCCTTCGCTTCGGCCTCTTCGACCGCGGCGAGACGGAGCTCGACGAACTCACTGAACTTGAGGTCCGGCTTCTCCAGCAGGAAGTCGAGGTACTCGATGTACGCCGCGGCCTGGCCTTCGGCGTCGAGCCCTTCCTCTTCCGCGAGGTTGCCCATCAGGTACGAGGGCAGATCGATCGTCGGCTCTCCGTCGACAACGGAGTCCTTGAAGAACTGCTCGAACGTCAGGTCTTCGTTGTACTGCGAGGCGATCACGAACGCCTCACAGAGCGCGATGTCGCCGCCGGCCTGGACAAGCTCCGCCGGGAGCGATTCGAGAAGCTCCTTCGGAGTGAGGACCTTCGTCGACTTCTTCTTCGGTGCCATGCTTCATTCTTCCTTCGAGTGGGTGCTCAGAGCAGAGCGAACTAGGACTGGATCTCGGCCGCGGGGCCGGCAATTTTCGGCTGAAGTTCATCACGCCAGATACGGCAGTTGCTCGGCGCGTTGACGCCGATCCGTGCCTTATCCTGGCGGCTGTCGCAGAGGACGATCTCAATCAGACCATCACTGGTCTCGATGACGATCTTTTCGTTTTTCTTACGGGACAGGACGAGCATTTTCGAATCCTTCTTTTGACGTGGTGATAGCCCTCCTGGGCGTAGGGTAACTGGTCCGGGAAACCGACTACAAGGGCCGGAATCTACCGAAGAAATTCGCCAAACGCCGCGACGTTGCGTCGGCGGCACATGGCGTTGTAGAGGTCGACGACCTGATTCAGATCTCTCGATCGAAGAAGATACGTCGGGTAGCGCTGGACGCTGGCCAGGGCCTTGACTGCGTCCATCGGCGTGGGCTGCTCAATGCGCCGCACTTGGATTCGACCCAGACCGGACCGACTCGGATCACCGTAGACGGCTTCAGGAATCTGGGCACCAGCCGGATACAGCAACAACTGTCGGAACCGCATTGTCGGATGGGTTCCCTGTTTGTCGCCAGACAGGCTCATCACCTCAATCGCGCCGCTAGCCTCGAACTGGCGCATCATCTTCCGGGCTCGCCAGCGGTCGATCCGCGTGTCGATGAACTGTGTGAACGACATCTTCAGGCCGGCACGACGAATCGAGTAGAACTGCGGATCGTGCAGAACATGCTCATACACGGCATGTGAGTACGTTTCCGATCGAACAACGAGGTCGTACTTCGTACAAGGCTGGGCAAGTCTCTGCCGGAACATCGACCAACCGTCGTCCTCTGGGTAGAGGTACGTGTCAGCCAGCTGCGGAAAGAGAACTCGTTCGATCTGTTGCCAGCTGTTGCCAACGCGACGGGACCAACACCAGGGGCAGATGTTGGCGAGATTGCAATGTCGAAGGTTAAACGACTTGCCACCCTCTTTGAGTCCGATGTCGCAACAGACGGGCATGCAGTTCAGAACATACGAGAGGTGATCTTCCCGATTGCCAGTGGTCTCCTCCCACCCGTTCTTCGTCAGCAACCCGACCCGAGCCCTCCAAATCGAAAGCACGGACGCCAGAGCCTCCTTAGTCGCCTGCTTGCCGGAAACAGGGTGACCGACGATCGTCGAAATGACGGCGTAGATCTGAGAGAGGCTGAACGGACTCGCAATTTTCGGGTAGAGGATCTTGAGCGGCAGAATTTTCGGCACGGTCTTCCTTTCAATTCCCGCGGATTGAACCGGACGCAGAATAGCCAGTCGGAGGAGCCTGCACTACGTTATGTCGTCGAAAAACCCCCACTACGTTATGTCGACATAACCCAGTTACCTATTACAAGGTAATAGTGCGCCTCCACGGACGGCCGCTCCGCTCGAAGAGCGGCGGAGCGTATGCCGTCGTGTCGGCGGAATGGGATCAAAATCACGCCACGAATGAATAGTGGCCCGGTGTCACGATCCTTCGATCAACCGGGCCACGCTCCGCCACCGGGCGATTCGATTCCGTCATCCACGACGTCGACACGATGCCAGCGCAGGTCTGAGTGTCTCCTCATCCGCGATCACCAGTCGTGCTCTGTCAGCTTCGAGCCAGACCGTGGCCCCGCACTTCAGGGGATCATCCGGCTGATACTTCAGCGTAGCGATCACCTTTCCCTGATCATCCACGATCTGGATCTTCTGCGCCTTCTCAATGCTCCGGTAGGTGCGAAGAGAGAGCGGCGGGTTACGACTGCCGGTCTTGCGATTACCGCGAAGGATGTGCTGATCGACGTGAATGATCGCCTTCACGACTTCCCTTTCCGAAGTTTCGGGAGCACGAAGTTGCTCCCCTTCTTCTTCGAGACACGGTTGAACTTCTCAACGATCGACTGCGCAAGGTTGATGCCGCCGGCACTAGCAACCAAGACGGCGTAGATCACCGTATCGGCGAGTTCTTCGCCCAGACGCTCGAACGTGCCGCCCTTCGACTCCGTGACGATCTTCTTGGCGACATTCGAGGCTTCGCCGGACTCACCACAGAGCGCGCCAGTCCATTCGAGCAGGCTCCATTCGGCGCTCTTGCTGAACGATTCCATGCTGCGGGCCGTGCAAATCGACTGGAGGGTGTCCAGATCGAGTACAGTAGGCGCCTGCTCTGCGAGCCGATCCAGCACCTTCTCCGCGACGGCCGTCATGAGCATGCCGTTTGACGAATTGGGGTTGAACTTGCGGGTGTCCTTCCGCGTCTCGTACCCGAAGCTCGGGGCGAGCTTCTCGTACGTCTTGTGGAAGAACTCCGCCAGTCCGCGGCAGGCGAGTTCCTTCTCAGTCAGCGCGCTTGCCGAGCTTTCGCTGGAGTCTTTCGAGCTCGGCTTCGTCTTTGGCTCTTTGGACTTTTTCGGCTGCTTTCTTTCTTTTGGCATCTCGCTTTTCTTTCAGGGAAGTGAGGTTGAGGGACTTCCGTTGTGCGACTTCCAAGACCACGGCGTCTTCGATCCGACTCGTGCCAAATGCGAAGACTGTCTTGATGGCCGCATGCTGTGCGGAGTCCCAGTCTTTTGCTTTCAACGGGATAATTCGCTGGTTGCAGCCGATCGTGTGGTCGCAACCGTGGCCGCAGCCGAACAGCAGCAGCACGAATTTGGAGTTTCTCGCCGGATCCTGCGCCCGGCGGCGTTTGGCTGCCTTCGCATATTCCTTCTCCTGGGCCAGGTGCTGCTGTCGACGTTGCTCCGTGACCCAGGTCTTGAACTCGTCCCTGTATCCGGTCGGGGACAGGCCCTCGATCGGATAGTAGGCGACGATCGTCCAACCGGCGCCGCGCAGGACGACGTGGTTGGTTCCGAAAGTGAACTTGACGCTTTTGTCGTCAGGTGCTTTCAGTCGGAAGATCGTCTCGTCGTCATCGCGGACGAAGGTCGGAATGCCGAAACCGTCGATCCCTGAGAACTCCGACACGAACTGCTTGGCATCGTTGTTCGGCAGCTCTCGCTGAAACCACTCGAAACAGATCAGGCGATCAAACTGCCCAGACCGCAGACACTCTGTGAGCTGGGCCTCTGTCTTTGGTTTCACAGAGACCTCCTAGCTAGGGTTCGATATTCGCGGCGATGTTGGCAAATGCCGTAAGGATCTCAGTGAACGCTTCTCGCGTCTGCCGCAGATTGTGGACCAGCGTCGACGTTGACGCCGGATCCCCTGAGGCGGCGTTAAGACTGCCGCCTGCAGTCTTCTCGGCCTGAGGCGGTCGCTGATATCGGGCTGTCGCCGTATTCAGCATCTCGACGATCTTCCATCCGTCGGAGATCAGTGATGCGGCCATACTGAACTCGACATCGACAGGTCTATCTGGTGGTGGAGCACCGCCGATACCGGCTGGAGGGGCCGCTCCCGGCGCGTCGGACTTGTCGGCGTATCCGCCAAGCCTCCCGCCCTCAGAAGGGCCGGTGGGAATTCCGTGAAGTGAACGAAACACAGCGGACATGGTTCAAACTGCCTGTGTGGTGGAACGGGGACGGGTCTTGAGGTAGCGGGTCAGCTCTTCGTCGCTCATCTCGTCGAGCGCCATCTGAGCCGACAGCTCGTACGGCTGCATCCGCATGCCGTACACCTCGGGGATGCCTTCGATCATGCGCGTCTTCGCGCCGTAGAAGGCCAGGGGATACTTCGCCTTGACCATCTCGAAGATCTTGGCGAAGACAAAGCGGATCTCCCACTCCGCGAACTTGGCGGTCCGCATCAGCACGGTGTGCCGAAGCGTCCGCAAGTTGCACGAGAACGCGATCTCATTCGACTGACCGTTGGGAGCGATCCGCCGAATGGCGCTGGTCATCTTCTTCCGGATGTCGAAGTTGAAGGAGTTGTCCGGCTCCCACTTCAGGTGATGGGCCAGCTCAGCGACAACTTCACCACTCCAGTCTCCCGCGGCATCCTTTGGCGTACTGAGCAGCGCCTTGATGACGTCGGGTACGTGATCCCGGTAAGACTTCTCGATCAGGAGACCGGCATTCCGCACGGCGTTGTAGTTGCCGAAGGTGAGGTCTTCGGCGAACAGGTGCTTCGACAGACCGCCAGGCGGCTTCCGAAGACCGAGCCGGCACTCAGCCAGGTAGACCGTCTTCTCGATCTGGGCGGCGCACGTCTCGAACAGGTCCCGCACCGGATTCAGGATCGGGTCCCACACGAGCTGCATGTTCTCGATCCGACAGTAACGGCCGGACGTCTGACTGAACGCCGTGCCGATCCGATGTCGAACGAGCTCATGGGTGAAGACCCGACTGCAGTCCCGAATCAGGAAGTTGAACTGGACGTGCTCGAAGATCGACCCGTGGGCCGTATCGAAGCATCCGACCAGGTTGTCCCAGATATCCCGGGTCCGCGACACGTTCGAGTTCTTCCCAAGCGTGAGGCTCTTGTAGCAGAGCTTCGCGAACATCGAGCAGAGGATCTCCGCCCACGACAGACCCTGCTTGAGGGCCAGGTCCACTGACTCCAGGAACTGCTGATTCCCGGTGTCGATCAGGTAGCGGCTGACCTCGTTCTCGTCGACCTGGGTGAAGCCAACGAAGTAGACGCTGGGCTGCACGAAACGTTCAAACTCATCATCCATTGTGAGGGTCCTTTCAAAACCCGCGGATTGGATTACGCCTCTTCCCGGAAGCGGAGCGCGATCGGCATCCGCAGGGAGGGAGGTGTGGAAGTCGTCCGGCCGAAGTGCTTGACTGTCAGCAGGCGACCCTTGTACTGGTCACCCTCAATGAGGAACTTCCGTTTCTCGTTGTGGGTGCCAGGCGCCAGGATGTCGAACTCGCGTCCGCCGTCCGGCATCTTGCAGATGAAGACGCACATTCCCTTGTGCGTGCCACGGCCTTCCTTGAAGCCGGTAACGAGGAACTCCTCGTCCTTCCATGTCTTGACCTTCAGCAGCTCGCGGGACCGCTTGCCGGGCAGGTACAGACCTGATCCAGCGCGGTACATCGCACCTTCGAAGCCCTGCTCGACCCACTCGCTTTGGACTTTCAGCAACTGGTCCTCATTAGAGACCGGCACGGTCTCGACGAGTTTGAAGAAGTCCGGAGACTTCCGCAGCAACTTCGCGAGCTTTTCGCTTCGCTCACGGAAGGGGGTATCTGGCATCGCAAGATCGTAGGCGTGGAAGTGGATCTTCTCGCTGTTGTCTTGCTTCCGCTTGATCGCGGAGGTGATCGCCTGGAACGAGAGCTCGTGGCTGTACAGCTCACCGTCGACGACCAGCTCTTCGCTCATGAAGCTGTGAGCCGAACTCTCGATGTGGGCCATCGTGAGGATGGCCTTTCCTTCGCGGCTCGTCAGGGTGATCTGGCCGTCAACCAGGCGCAGGTTGCAGCGGTGTCCGTCGAACTTCGGCTGAGCGAGCGCGTCGTCCCAGTCGATCTTCGCCTTGTGGTCTTCGTACTTCTCGGCCAGCATCGGACCGGCCATGCGCTTCGCCGCGGACTCGTTGGCGTCCGGGTCGAGCCCGTAATGCTTGCGGTCCTTCTTCACGTTCCACTTCGACTGGGCCTCGTTGTAGGCCTGCTGCAGCGGAGTGGTGGCGTTCTTCCTGCCCTCGTTCTTGCCTTCCTTGATGACCTCCTCTTCGGTCCGCATCTTCCCGTTCACGAGGCCGTACTGAACGATGATCCTGCCGTACCCTTCCTTTGTCTGCTCGACAGAGATCTTCCAGACCTGGACCTCCTGACTGGAAGTCCGCTTGAAGAGGGGAGGGAACTGGGGGAGAGAGTCTTTACCCACGGGAGGGTCCTTCTGGTTTGGGAGGGGAAAAATTTTCAGAAATCTTTCCCTGTTTGGATTCAAGAGCATTCGCTCTCACGATGAGCCGCAGTTTGTCGGTGCTGGAGAGTCGTTTCACTGCGATCTCCAGCTGAGCCGCCTCCCGGTGCGGCATGCCAGGAGAACAGCAGACCAACCGGAGCGGTCGACCCCAGCCGCGAACACACTTAGCGCCCTTACCACTTTGGTGCTGGGCCAGCCGACGTGGGACGTTGGTGGAGATGCCGGTGTACCGCAGAACGCCCAGCGAGTCGGTCAGGATGTAGACGTGCCACGTCTTTCGCTCTGGAGGCACCGGAACGGCCCTCCAGAGCCCCAGGACAGCGTCTAACGCAGAAAGTCCCGCCACAGGCCTGACTCCTTGGGCCGGGCTCCCTGGTTGGCGTACTTGCCCGCGTAGGGCTGACGCTCTCCCAGGAGAGTCGTATAAGCGATCTGACATATTTCGATCCCTGCATAGATCTTGATCGGTTTGACCGTGAAGATCTCCAGGGTCCAGTGCCCGGCGAATCCGTCGTCGCCGAAGCCGGCTGTGGCGTGCACAGACAGGCCCAAACGCCCGACCGAGGACCTCCCCTCAAGGAAAGGGGCAAAGCCTTCAGTCCGCGTGTATTCGATTGTGGCGCCCAGGTAGAAATCTCCGGGATAAATCCAGAATCCCTCCTCAGGAATCTTGATTTCCTTCACCGGGTTCGACGTCGCCATGTCGAGGTGGGTCTGCTCATATCGGATCAGCGTGTCCGACAGGCAGAGGTTGTACGAGTTCGGGTTGAGGCGTTTCTCCTCAAAAGGGGCAATCTGAATCGTCCCCTTCCGAATCTCTTCGCGAATCTGGGGTCCTGTCAGGACGGACATGGGCCTGGGCTTTCTTTCTGGCCCCGCGGAGCTGGCGCCTTTCGCGAACGCCGCGCGGGTGGGGGTTAAGGTCAAAGACCGAGAGAGGTTCGTTGGTCGTCGGGTCGGAGGGAACCTGTACCTCCTGAATCCCAAGCCGCGATTGCCGAGACAGATGGTCGCAGTAGACGTTGAGGGCCAGGCTCTCCCGAGGGATCCAGTGCCACTCGATTCCGAACCCGCGACGGTCCAGTTCCATGACGCCGGCCCACAGTGCAGCGTTCTTCACGTCGCTGAGGGCGGTATGACCCGAACGGAGCGCGGTGCCTGTGTCGGCAACGTACTCTGAGTCGGTGAGGACGTGGATCCGAAGAGGACGGCCGTACTGCTTGCGCAGTGCCCGGCCGTCGTTTTCCGAAAACCAAAGAAGGGCATGGATCGTCGGAATCAGCTCCCCGATTCCGATCGTGCCCGTGTTGAAAGCGCCGCTGAAGATCTTCCGGGTCCGGTTGTGGCGGTCGATCAGAACCGCGGCCCAACCGCACCCGAGCGTCCAGCCTGTCCCACTGCCGTCACTGACAATGATCACGTCCCAATTCGCAATGTTGAGACGAAGAGCGACGGCGTTGATGTCGCTCTCGTCAGTGACGACCTTGGGCTTCTTCGGCTTGACGGCCTTATCCGGGGTTTGACACCGGCGGCTGTTCTTTGGGTGGAAGTTTGTCACGAATGTCCTTTGCGAGGGACTCGAAAACGGACTCCATCTCGTCCATGCTGTTTCGGAGCATGCCGAGCTGGAATTCGAGAAGCGCGACCGTTTCACGTGCGAGTCGCAGGAGACGAGCCGGTTGAGTGATCGGGGTGCCGTTTCCGATCATGAGACTGGCGACAGGCCCGCCGGGGTTGGGGAACTTCCACGAGAGGACGAAGGCGACTCCGTCAATCTCGGGTATCTTCTCCATCACTGCTTTTGCTGCGGCTTGCAGCTCGCCGACCGCCTGCTGATCGACTGGTAGTCTTTCCTCCATCGTCGTTTTCTTTCTCGTGCTGGTTCTGCAGCTCTTCGGTGAACTCCTGCTCTGTCCGTCGCTGTTGAACTTCAAGTTCGTAGTCGTGGCCAATGCTGTCCAGACCGGAGAAGCCTTTCAATCCGCGGGAATTGACCAGGTCGTCGATAGCCAGGCACGTTCTCGCGGCTGCGAAAGCGCATGTCAATGGCCAGAAGAACGAGCCAAAGAGGAACATCACCAGTCCCGGCAGGTAGAGGATCGTCATCACGAGCCAGACAGCAGCAGTCTGAGCTTGATACGTCATGAGATTCCAGCCGGCGTGGTAGAACCAGCTGTCGACGACGATTCCGAGTCCGAGCAGAACGGGGACTGAGAAGGTCAGGCAGAACTTGCAGAGCAGTCCCTCGCCCAGAAGTGCGAGGGCACTTTCGCGGACCCGGGCAAACCCCTTGTCGGAGTCTTCCGGTCCTTGCCACGTTTCGACCCTCGCCCGCCAGGGAGCGAAGAGGGAGCCTTTGAGCCAAACAGTGATCAAGCCTGAGCTGGCCAGGACAACGATCAGGAATTCGAAAACCGTCATTGCTTTCGCTTTCGATTTGCCGGCGGTGTGTGGCCGGTCAGGTTGTTGATGAAGACGATGCAGAGGTACGTTCCGTAACCCACAACGAGCAGCAAGCCGAGCACAGGATAGCCCAGTCCCGGCAGAATTGAGAGCAACAGGAACGCAACCAGCATCAGGCCAACGGCGAAATTCAGTTGGCTTTTACCCATGCGGCCACACCTCCGATTGCACGCGGTCAGGCGGCGGATTGCCGTTCGTGTCCTGCAGCAAGTACGGCAGGGGATACGGCGCCGTGAGAGACAAAAAGTGGGCCGGGTGGAGAGTAATGGAGAGTTTCGGGATTGGACCGCGACGCGTCGGCGTAATGCCTGCTCGCTCCAAGAAGTAAGAAGAGGCTTTGGAGATGATCATCCTATCGTCCCGAGAGAAGGCGTGCGGGCTCTGACCGCACGCGAATTCATTGACACGACTCATTCTGTCCGACATCCTTGTTCATCGCGACTGTCTTTGAAGACGGCTTTGACGATCAGAGCGCAAGCACTGAAAAACAACCCGCCGGCCACCTCGAAGGCGAACTGCAGGAAGCCCAACTCAGTGCCGTGTGTCGGCGGACACGCTCGCAAACGAATGACTCGCTCGCGACGGAATTGATTACGCATGGAAGCGTTGACCCTTTCGGAACGTGCTGCACGTGCTCCCGCACGAGAGTGCAACCGCTATGACCGGCTGAAAGCCGATTTGGATCGCCTGTTCGCCGACAGCCGGCGGGACAAGCGTGAAGTTGTCCGGATCGTCCGGGAGTACGTCGAGGAAGAGGAGCTTCCAACTCTTGAGCCCATTCTCCCTCTCCTACTGAATCTCAAGGGCAAGCCGTTCACGCTGTTTGAACACTTGCCCTTCTCACCGCTGTTCTTTACTCACTGCGCGCGGTCAGTGATTTTCAAAACAGGGCGTCAGTGCGGTAAGTCAACCTCCATTTCTGCGTCGGGGATCCTGCAGGCGAACACGATCCCGAACTTCACAAATCTGTTCGTCACGCCTCTGTACGAGCAGGCGCGTCGTCTGTCGAACAACTCGGTGCGGCCGTTCATCGACGAATCGCCGATGCGGCACCTGATGACGGGTGTGGGGATCGAGCAGAGCGTTCTGCAGCGATCGTTCCTGAACAAGTCGAAGCTCATGTTCTCGTTCGCGCTGATGGACGCGGACCGGACCCGCGGTATCTCCGCGGACCGGCTGTCCATCGACGAACTGCAGGACATGGATGCGGCGCATATCCCGATCATGATTGAAACCATGTCCCACTCCGATTGGGGCTGGCTGCAAATGACGGGTACGCCGAAGACATTGGACAACACGCTTGAAGAAAAGTGGATCCGATCGTCCCAGGCAGAGTGGTTCATTCCCTGCACGCATTGCACGACCGGCGGGCAGCCGACGCTGAATATCCCGGCCCGTGAGCACCACCTGCTCGACATGATCGGGCCGTACCACGACTTCATCTCGGAACAGAATCCGGCGATCATTTGCCACAAGTGCCGCAAACCGATCAACGCACTGTACGGCCGGTGGGTACACCGCTATCCGGAGCGTCGCTGGACCAGTGCTGGATACCACATCCCGCAGCTGATCCTTCCGCTGCACTACGCCCGTCCGGACAAATGGCAGGTCTTCCTGTCGAAGATGCAGGGCGGAACCACCAGCCCCGCCACGTTCTTCAACGAAGTGCTCGGGGAATCGTACGACAAGGGCACCAAGCTCATCAGCTTGACTGAGCTGCAGTCTGCGGCCTGCCTCGACTACGAGAACAGTGGTCGAATGCCGAGTGCCAAGGTGATCGAAGCAGCCAACGACAGCCGGTACGTCTGCCGTGTTCTAGCAATCGACTGGGGTGGTGGCGGTGAGGACGAAATCAGCTTCACGACGATGGCCTTCCTGGGCATGCGGCACAACGGCCAGATCGAGGTGATCTGGGGTCGCCGTCTGCTCACGCCGAACGATCACCTTCGGGAAGCCGAGCAGGTCTTCGCGGTCTGGCAGATGCTCCGGCCGGACGTTGTCGCGCACGACTTCACCGGTGCCGGCGCCTTCCGAGAAGACTTCATGGTCTCCGCCGGGGTGCCGCTGGAGACCATCATGCCCGTCGCATATGTGCGGGCTGCCAGCTCCCGGATCATCCAGCACGTCCCAGCCACCATCCACCTGCCGCGGGACCACTACCGCGTCGACAAGACGCACACGCTGCTGTTGACCAGCCAGTGCATCCGTCGCCAGATGGTCCGCTTCTTCAAGTGGGACAACAAGGGCGAAGAGGATCGCGGTCTGCTGTTCGACTTCATGTCCCTCATCGAAGAGAAGATCCACGGTCGGACGGCCGGCGACGTCTACCTCATCAAGCGCGGAACCGGCCCGGACGACTTCGCCCAGGCCGTCAACATCGGTTGTTTGGCGATCTGGCACACCCAGGACGCCTGGCCGAACTTCGTCAGCGGCGCTAAGTGGCACGTCAAGAAGGAGCAGGAGTGGGCCACGGGCAGCCGCGACCACGGCTGGGAGAACGACCGAGGCGACAGCTACTTCCAGACGCCCTAGTCGCCTTTGGCGATTCGAATCGAGTCATCGTCCATGTGGTGGGTCGAGATCTCGATCAGCTCGTTGTAGAAGTCCATACCCCGGAAGCGGTGGCGGAGCCCGGTTGGGATCCGCACGCACTCTCCGGGGCTGAGGACTCGCGTCACCAGGTCTGGGGAGCTCAGATCGAGCCCGCCGTCCGGACCCAGGCAGTCTTTCGGCGACGTGAACAACAGAACGTGACCCGCGCGGACGAAGAAGCACTCGTCCTTGAGCCGGTGGTAGTGGAAGCTGCATTGCTTCCCCTGTTCAATCACCAGGCTCTTGCCGCAATAGCCGGGCTGGTTGCACATGATCAGCTCATGGCCCCAGCCCTTCTCCACACGTTCCGTTTCGATGGCTTCCATGCCGCACCGTCCTTAGGGCCTAATCGTCCTCGTCGTCGAGGAACTCCTCGTTCTCGTCGTCCTCGTCGTCGAAATCTTCGTCGTCGAGCTCTTCGTCATCGAACTCTTCGTCGTCGAGTTCCTCATCATCGAACTCTTCGTCGTCCTCTTCGTCGTCGAACTCTTCGTCCTCAAATTCCTCTTCGTCGTCGAACTCTTCGTCGTCGAGCTCTCCTTCGAAGTCATCCGCCAGCGCGGCAGGAGAAGGGATCCCAAGCCGAGCGTAGAGATCTTCCTCACGGTCAAACGCGACTCCGGTTGTATGAAGCACTGGTCCGATCCTTTTGGCTTTGTTCGGGCTCAAGTTGATATTTGCGTCGCTGGGATACCCACCACTCGGCTGACACGGCCCAGTGTGGCGAATCACCATCTTCGTTGATAGAGGCGAACGACGACTGCAGAAGCTCTGCGATCGTCTTCGAAGGGATGGAGACTCCGCATCGCTGCATGAGGCTCCGGTTGAGGGCCGTCTTCGAAATGAAGGTCGAGCCCTCGACGCTCTTCCGACCTCGCGTCTGAGGGATGATGGCCTCTCCGTCCCGGTGCAGACACACCAGGAGTTGAGCCAGTCGGTCTTCGGGCCGAATCGAATCTGGCGAAGTCAGCCGTGCAGCGCCCTCATCGAACGCAACAGGGCTGCCGCCCAACCTTGTCCACCAGCGACGGATGTCGAGCGACACCCGCTCCTGAACCGATCCTTCCCCGATCAGCATAAAACGTCGGCGACAGACGTCCTGCAGGTAGCCGGCGAGAACGGCCGGAATGTGATCAATCAGGGCGGAGCAGTCAACGGTGGATGGAAGCCGAGCGATCGACCAGGGCGACAGGATCGCCAACGCCCTGGCCTGAAGAAGCTGAACCGACGCTGCCAGCGTTGCCTTCGGCTGCTGCAGGAGTTGGCCTTGGTCTTTCAACATGCCATCTAGCTGCAGGTGAACCGGCCAGGTGTTGCCGTCCGCGTATTCCTTCAGGTCGCGGCTCTTGAGAGAAGCCACGCCCATGAGCTTCAGGAGGCCAGCTCCCATCGTACCGGCGCCGCGGCCGACCATCGCCAGACTGGACCGTGTCGAACCTGTCGCAGTCAGGACGGCGTCTGACAACACGTACGTCGCGAGACTCCAGAACGCGCGGACGTCTTCACGCTCGCACGAGAGCTCACGGAGGCACGCGTCTGTCATGACGCTGTACGGAAGGTCGCTGGCTTGAAACTCGGCTGGAATCGCCCGATGGACGAACTCCACCTCACCAGCACTGCTGATGATGAACCTCGGGAAGGCAAAGGCAGCCTTCTTGGGATGCCACCCGACACCAGCTACGCCAGTTTCGAATGCAGGCTCGTGGAACTGTTTGGCGAGCGCCATGAGGGACGGCTTGGGGATCCCGTTTAGGATCAGCGGCCCGTGTCCGGCTTCTGCCATCAGCTCCCGCATCCATTCGAAGGTGTTGCGGGTGTCCGCTTCCGGTACTTGAAATGGAATCTGCTTTCCGCGGAATCCAATGAAGCCGGCATAGACGTAGGACTTCCGCTGTGGATCGAAGATCTCCCGCTCGATGACCAGTCGCGCGGTCAGAACCGGCGACGAGGTCTCTTCGTGGATCCACATATCGTCACGCTCGATCAGCGTCTTGCCGGCGTTGATCCGGATACGCGGACAGAGCGGGGTTTTGCCAAAGCACCCATCCAGGATCTCCATGACTGTCCCTCCGGCAGCAGTGGCCATAGCGGACAGATCAGCTTCCGGGAGAGCGGAGGAGTACATGGCTGTTTCAGCCTGACTTCGACTGAGCCCACTCAAGTACTCGGTCAGGCAGACTTGCCACGGACGAGCAGACCGGCCGACTCCGGCCAGTGCTACCCGAGCAGGCAAACCACGATCGGGACGTCCGGTGCAGACGAAGCCCTGGGCCTTGAACCCACGGGCGATCGCCAGCATGTCGAGACGGTCGCTGATCACGGTGAATTCGCGAGCTTCGTCCAGGCGATGCACGTCGAGCGACTGCATCGTGGACGTGTTGTACGCCATCAGGATCGGCAGCATGTTCGGATTGCTGGCGATGTGGCGGATCTGCAGGTCCAGCGCTAGCAACGGATCGCTGACGATGAACATGCGGTTGTCGGCGGCGTCATCGAACGACGACACCATGCCGAAGCCGGCTTCGCTAAACAGCATTGACCGGCCGCGGCGATCGACGGTGGAGAGGAGGGCAAAGGTCGGCGTCTCGTCTCGCTCCAACGTGATGCAAAGGAACGAGCGGATCCGGCCCGGGACATCCTCGAATGGAAGGACGAGATGGTGGTTCCAGATGGCTCTTGCGAGCTCAGGAATGAGCGGTTTGCTGCTGGTCGCAAAGCACGGCTCGACGGCGAGCGAGGTCTCCCGGCCAGTGGACAGACCAACGAACCGGCCGAAGCGATTCTGCCAGTTCACCAGTTGTCGCGGGAAGCCGCATTTCGTGAGGAGCTTCTCCCAGGGGATCCTGTCGTCCACGGACGGCAGTTGCCGAACCTTGTTCCAGAACGCATTCGTACGAGCGCGATCGGCGACCGGCCCTTGTACGAACTTCTGGATGGCATCAGCACTGGTTTCCTCACCTTTTGGCAAGGCCTCCAGCGCCAGCAACTTACGGACCGCCGTGAAAACGTCCGTCTTCCAGGTAGTTGCCGCAAGTGTTATCGTGTCCTCAGCGACACGGCACCGGCGACAGTAGAACCAGAACCCAGCGGGACGGTCCCGGTACACCGACAACGCCTTCTGCGTCAGGCATACCGGACACTGAACTCGCGCTGGAAACTGCTGATTCGGATCCGTTTCAACTGACACCCCAAGTGCCCGAAGAACAGTTGCCCAATCGGCGACGTGGTTGGGCGCTTCCAAGCTGAGAATTGACACATGACCATCCTTGATCAGACCTCGGATCTCTCCGGCATCGAGACTGCGCGTGTGATGCAGGCCTACAGGGCTCCGGGTTACGTGAAGCAGGCATCTGTCTCCACGGCTCCCGAGAACGCTGCAGACTCGCGCCTCTACGCCGACTCCGTGCAGCGGAAGTTTCCGGTGCACACCAAGGCAGCGACGTGGCTGTCGAACGCATTCTGGTGCGAGAAGCGGGCGAATGTCCAGCCCGCCGATCGGCAACGCATCCAGACCGCTCTTCTCAAGGCCGCAGACTTCTACGGCATCCGTGCCGAAGTCGACTCGCTATACAAGCAGGCCGAAGTCGACAACGATGAGAACAAGCTGCCGGATGACGCCTTCGCCTTCCTTGGGGAAGACGCCAGTGGTAATCGTACGCGGCACATGCCGATGCGTACGGCCCTGGAAACGAAAACCGCTGCAGCTTTCTTCGTCGAGCACCGTGACCGTTTCACCTTTCCACAGCAGCAGAAGGTCGCAGTCCGGATCCTCGACAAGGCCGCATCCCAGGGAGCAGGCCTGACGAACGAGGTCGATCAGATCCTTTCCCGGTGTGCAGGCTTCGGGATGTGCGCTGCCTCCCGAACGGCGGAATTCGTAGAGAAGCGGGCCGCGATGATCAAGTACTCGGATGGGAAGCTCTCGCAGCAGCTCATCGACACCGCGCAGGCCATCCGGAATAACCCGGAGCACGCCCGCCAGCCGGCCATCCTGGTCAAGCTCGCTGAGCAGCTCGACGTTCTCGATCGCCGCTTCCAGTTCAACAAGCGGTATCACCAGGACATTGAGCGTCCGGCGGATGTGCTGTTCGAGGTCAACGAGTTTTCGGTCAAGCAGGCCGCGGCCGATCACATCCAGATGACGAGCGGCTCGGTCTACCGGATCTCCGACCTGAACCACGTCAAGCTGGCGGACGTTCGCGACTACCTCGGCACCGACCTGGCTGACGCCCTCACGGACGACGGCATGACTGTCAGCCTGGAGAAGGCTGCCACGATCCTCCCGACGTTGCCCCGCGGTGACGCGGAGACGTTCGATCGGGTGGTCGAGTCGGTCATCCGGCCGGTGACGAAGATGGCAGCTGCCCGTGCCGGTCTCAGCCGGACGGAGATGTGGGACCTGGCGATGCAGGCGTCTGGCAACCGCTAGTCACTTACGCCAGCAGATGCCGCAACGGGCGCAGGTCATCTTGGTCTTGAAGTTGATCCCAGCTTCGACCGGACAGACCTGCACCCCGTTCATCTTCTTCAGGACCGACTTCGGCGAATCGCGGAAGACCAGGTCCACGTCAGATGGGGCCACCAGCTCATCCAGCGGGTCGATGCACATGTAAGCGCGTCGCGTGCTGGGGCTCTTTGGCGCCGGACCTGTCTCTCGGTCCTCGCTGAGCCACATGCGCCAGTTCGGCAAGAGGGCCAGCTTTTCGATTTCTGTCAGGATCTCAGGATCTCGCCAGGACCGTGTGTAGCTAAAGAACCGCACATTGCGTAGCCGTGTGGCGATCTGGCCCCAGGCGGCGGTATAGGAAGCGCTAAAGAAGTCTCCAGAGACATGGACCCGAAGGACCGATATCCCTTTGAGACGAATGGCCTGAACCATCAATTCGGCAAACCTGGGATCCTGTACGGCCTCCCAGTTCTTCATGTAGCGCTCTTGGATGCTCGGCATGTGGAACAGGCCGGAGCGGGCATAACAGTGACGACGGCAGTGAGCCGTCGACCCGGGGCAGGTGTCAACCGCTGGCAGGCTGAAGGAGAAGATGGCTTCCCCCAGCTTCGTGTTTCCCACGCACAGCGATCGAAGAAGATCCTCCCCGACATTTCGATTCTCAAGGACAACCACGTCTGCTCCTTCCAGGAGTGGGTGTCCGCAGTGGCTCAATCGATGTCGAGCTTCCTCGCGTGATCCTGCGGCTTCGGCGCCGCCGGCAGCGAGTTCGAGCCGGTCTGCGGCTGATTGATGAGTGAGTCCTGACTCATCGTCAGGACCTTTCTGGAGTGCTTGCACTCCTTGCGATTCGACCATCCCGGACAGTTACAGCTCGCTGTATTGTCCGGCCACTTGATGGCGGTGTAGATCGTCGTGCCATTGGAGCTGTACTCCTGCAGCGTGACGGAGGCCGATGCAGGTCGGCCGTTGATGAGCTTGCGGCCGTTCTGGAACGACCAGGAGGCAGTTGGCACGTGCATTATCTCCGGCTGGCGTAAAAATGGACCCGTCCGCTGCGGCTTTACCCACCACAGGACGTTGAGCAGCACCAGGACGGTCCACCCTATGACGATGACGAGACTGTAGTCCATCAGTCGAGATCCAGGCTGCGAGCCTCCAGACCCATACTGTCACGGACGACTTGCATCGCCGCTGTGTCGAGACAGTGGTCCTTCAGAGCGTTGGCCACGGTCGCCAGCTGCTTGGCGTACGGCGCGATCGAAGCCGAGAACCCGACACCTCGGTCCTGTCCGGCTCGACCCGTCTCCACGACGTGCTCGACTTCCGTGCGGAGCTTGGCTGCCTTCTGCAGGAGCTCCTTATCGCCGATGTCAGCGAACGCTTCGACGCGACGGATCGCATCGCGGACTTCGTTGAAGGTGGCGTCCTTCACGAACTTGGCGTCCGTCAGCTTCTTGACCATGTTGTCGAGCGAAGCCGCCAGCAGTCGCCGCGGCTCCTCCAGCATCGACGCCATCGCCGTGTTGATCTCGGTCCGGGCCGATGCACGGGCCGCTTCGATCTCCGCCCGCATCGTGGAGTCGGTCACGGAGCCGATTGACGCTTCGCCGATCTTGAAGATCCCCCACGACACGCGAAAGCGGTTCGTGATGTTCTTCTTCTCCGGCAGCCGGCCGAGGATCTTGATCTTGCAGTCCTGCTCGCCGAGCAGGGGCTCCCAGATGTCCTTGTTGTACTGGACGACGTCGTACTCCCAGGCCGCGTAGAGTTCCGCGGCCAGCCGATTGACGGCGCCCTGGATCTGTCGCAGTTCCTTGAACACGTCGGTCGAGGCTCGCACCGGCAGCACCCGCATGTTGAGGATGCTGGGACCTGCCTGGAGCGGATCAGCTTCGTCTTCGGTTTGCTCCGTCATGCGAAGCGCAGCCGTATAGACGTCCAGGATCTTGGCGACCTTGCCGAACTCTGCCTGGAACTTGTCGTGCCACTTGTCCGGGATGAGGTTCACCCGACCCTTGCTCACGGCCTGTTTCGGGACGTTCTGTCCGTCGACCGTGATCTGCAGGTTGGGCAGCGTGTGAATGCCGCGGTACTGGCTCCGCCGGACCGACAGCATGTAGAACTTCTTGTCGAGATCACTACTCGGCGCCGGCGGGAGTTCCACCTTCGGCTTGGTCTTGGTCATTGTGGGCATCTTTCCGCTCGCAGAACACGTTGTCATGCAACCACCGCAGTTCAGCTTCGATGGCTTGCTGATGGAGATCGAACGGACCGAGAACCGGTCCAGCGCTAGGAGTCATGTCGGCCCACCAGGCGGCGGGAAAGTGAAAGAGGAGAAACGCAAGACCCAGGTCGAGACCGGTCTCGGGCATGACCTTCTGCGTCATGAGGCTGTGTATCGCCTCATCCGACAGCTCCTCGGTTGGCTCGACGCGGCTGGCTCGGGACCGCGTCATAGAACCCATCTTGTTGAAAAACGGCACGAGCGAATCAGCGTGAACCGACTCGATCGTACCGTCCGGACGAATCACAAGGTCGACAGTCTTCACTGCGACACACGCTCCCGTTCCGTCTCCGTGGGCGTCTTGTCTTCCCGGTTCTCGACCAGGCCCAGCTTCTCTTCGAGAGGCCGGGTGGCGATCTTACAGGCATCGCCGCTGAAGCCCACAGCGTTGATGTTGGTCTTCCCCTGCGGGCTGATCGTGATCTCGATGTACTTTTCCATCCGAGTTCGCGCTTTCTGTTGAGGGTGAGGAATGGATCAGAGGACGGGTACACGCATCCGGATTGAGCCGTCCGTGAGGACTTCTCGCTCCGAAATGAAGTAGCCCTGCTCCTGGACGTAGGCGAGGGCGCCTTCTTCCGCGTACCGGCAGACGACCTCATCAAAGGCCTTCTGCCCAGCACGCCGGGCGTCTGCGTCCGTCGACACCTGACCGGTGGTCAGATCGACGACGCACGGATAGTGCCAGCCGCGAGGCCAGAATCCCAGACCGTCGACGGTCTGGCTACCCCACAGCTTGTGCTTGCCCTGAACCGGGGCCTTGAGACCGAGAGCCGCACAAGCCTTCTCCAAAAGGACGCGGTCCTTGAACTCGGTCTGGACGTTCACACGATGCGACATGACGAACCTTTCAGTTGGTGTCGAGGTTACGAGCCCGGCTGGGCCGTCTCGTGCTCCTCGACTCTTTGGTGGCGGGACGGGCGAACGAGCTGCAGAACTTGCGGATTTCATCCAGCATGTCCTTCTGGCTCTTGAAGATCGTACTCTCGCCGCGCTTGGCGGCGGCTTCTTCGATCATCTCCAGGGTGGGCACGTGACGGCCATGCTCGAAGGCCGTCAGCCGCGAGTTGATGACGACGTCCTCCAGTTCCGATCCGACGAAGTTTTCCGTCATATCGAGAACAGAGCGCCACTTGTCGCTGCCGAGCTCTTTTTCGAGCCGCTCGATGCTGACTCCGCGCTTGGCGAAGTGAACTTCCAGGATCTCCCTGCGAACGTTGGGCGAGGGGACATCCGTGAAGTACGTCTCATCGAACCGCCGGAAGAACTCTGGCGCCACGCCGGCGACGGAGTTCATCGTGACGACGATGAACGTGTCGTTCCGCTCCTCCTGCATCCAGTTCAGGAGCCGGCCGCGGACGCGGTTGGCGACTTCGTGTCCGCCGTCCGCGCTCTGCCCCATCGTCTTTTCGAACTCGTCGAAAACGGCGACGCAGCCGCGGTGCGCAGACAGCTTGGTCAGCACGTTCTCCAGCCGATTCTCTGACTGACCGACGTACTGTCCGAAGATCTCACCGACGTTCACCCAGTAGCTGGGGAACGCCTGGCCGCAGACCTCCTGGAAGATGCCTGCGATGATCTTCGCGAACTGCGACTTCCCGGAGCCCGGGACGCCGATCAGCGCGATGCCGCGAGGCGTGTCGAGCTTCGCTTCCTTGCCGCCGTCCGTGTAGGCGAGGGCTCGACGACGAATATCCGGGATGCAGTTGTCGAAGCCGCACACCTCGTCGAGGTTCGGGATTTGATTCGGCGAGATGTACTTGAGCACACCGCCGGAACCGACCAGCCGCGCCTTCTGATCCCGGATCGTGAGCATCATCTCGGGGCAGAACCCCTTCTGCTCGATGATGGCCAGCGACAGGGCGTCGGATGCCTGCTGTCGGGAGAGGCCCCGCAGCGACGCGGAGATGCTGTTCCGCATCCCCGGTTCGAGTTCCTTCGTCTTATCGCCCCGACCGTGCTGGAACGACGCATGGACGTAGTCCACGATCGATCCGAGCTCTTCCTGATTCGGATGCGGAAGCGGCAAGGGCTGCAGCAGGTGCTGCAGCTCCGGATGGAGCGTCGGCACCGACTGGATGAAGAAGATCGGCCGCGAGAACGTCGCGTTCGACAGTTGCTGCTCGACGATCAGGTTCTGGAGCAGCTGTCTGGCTGTGACCGACTGGTCCAGCACGGCATGCAGGTTGTGCATGACGACGATCGCCGACTGGATCATCGACGGGAGCGCTGTCAGGACGCTCAGTGCCTGGATTGGATCCCGGTACTTCGCTTCGCCCAGAAGATCCTTCTGCTGAGTCGCGGCGGCGCCCTTTACGATGAAGCCGCGGTGGACGTCCCACTGAATGAAGCTGTAGGTCGCCAGGTCCTTCTTCGTTTGCCGGCGAGCGTCCATCTCAGTGGCGACGCTCTCAAGAATCATGGCCGCGTTTCGCGGCTCTTCGGTCTGCACGACGACGGCCTGAAAGCCGGCACGAACCAGATTCGTGGCCTGTCGCGTGAACTCAGTTTGATGCTGCTTGATCTTCAGATCGGCCATTCGAACTTCCGTTGGCAGTGATGGATTGAATCAGCTGCTCGGTGGTTCCGTTCTCCAGAACCAGCGAGCTCAGTTGTCGGAGCAGGGCCTGAACCCCCTCACGGATGATGGCGTTGATCTCGTCGGTTTTCGACCGCTCCATGTCGAAAATTGCGTTGAACATGACGGGATCGTCGGCGAAGTCGCCTTGCACGTTGGCAGCCTCTGGCCGCACGGCAATCTTGAGCACATCCGGAGGGACCATGATGCCCTCCTGATCGAGCACGACCCCGATGTACCGGCAGATCTCCGGCGAGAAGGGGTCGTCTTCTTCCGGCGGATTGAGGAGCATGGCCTCGCTGATTCCCCAGGCACACTCCTCGGCATCCGCCGGGTCGAATGTGGTTGGGTCGAACGTGCTGCCGGAAAGCACGTTGCACAGCATGATGAAGTCGGGGGTCAGCTTGAAGAAGCGGTCCGACGTCAGAATGGCGATCCCTGCCATCAGACGGTCGAGGATCCCGCGAGCTAGCTGGAGATTGAAATCCGACTGCAGCTCCATCCGGATCGTCTCAGCGTCCCACTGAAGACTCTCAGGACCGTACGTGTCCATCAGGATCACGACGAGCGGCGTCGCGTACGTGTCACGACTCTGGAGGAGTTTGCGCTTGCTGTCCTTGCTGCGACTCATTGACCGTTGCCCCTTGTTGGACGCGCCGGCACTCAGCCAGACGTCGGATGAACAGGACGGTCACATTGTAGGCGATCGTTTCCAGCGGTTCATGCGGCAGCTCGTCTACAGTCGTCAGTGTCGTGTAGTCGAAGTACGCCTTGCTTCGGGTGCTTCGGACGAACCGACGATCCGCGAACCCGAGGTGCATCGCCTCGGTAGCTTTGCCTTCTCGGCTGGCCGCAAACAGCGTCAGCGCGTGCGTAACCAGCTCGCGGTGAAAGCGCTTCAGGATCATCAGACGCGCTTCGGGTGTGGACATGTTCAGCCGGGACAGCAGATCCGCTGTCCAGAGCATCATCCACTCCCCGGGCATCAACTCCTGGGTGTCCGGCGGCACGTGCTCGTAGCGGAGCACGAGAGTGAAGACCGACGCTATCTGACTGGGAGACAGCGCCGGGCAGGTTGGTCGAATCGATTCGAGAGTGACCATCACTTGCAGTTGACGACGAAGTCCTGACGGTAAGCGGCCGGCGTCACTTCGCGGGACTGGAACTTTTCGAAGTCGATTTCCTTCCCCGCGGCGTCGACCGGGTACGAGCCCGACTGGTTGGTCGGGTCGAGGCTGATCTGGCCGGGCAGCTTGCTGTTCTTCATCGCGAAGTTGCGAGCGTCGGTCGTGGTGACTTCGGTGGGGTTGTCTCCCTCCACGCTGACGAGGGCGGAGTTCGGTCCGCGCTCTTCGATCTTTCCAATTCGCAGTGCCATCTTGGGTCTCCGGGATTCAGCCAATAGCTAAAAGAAAGGCTGATGGTTAAGGGGCAGGGCATAGTAGGCACCTCACGCAGAATGCTCAATTCGGAATTCGCGGCCCGCCGGAACGGGCCTATTCGAAATTCGATATTGAGCACCCTGCGGAGGTGCGCGAGGACGTGCCTCAGACAGTGACCAGCAGACGCTGATCGACCGTGTACGTGGGGTTCTCGGGGAACCGGAGTTCGGCTCGCTCAGCAGCAGCCGAATAGATTTCATGGGCCGCGGCGGTCAAAGGCACTTCAGCGATCCGATCGCTGAGGCCGCGAAGGTGAAGGAGATTCAGTCCAGTTGATGCCAGCATGGCGTCAACGACGGGGTGCCAGGTGTGGGTGGCCATTGCAGAAGTCCTCAAGTTGCCGGCTTCTCCGAGGTGCCGACGAGCCTCATTTCAATGCACGGGTATTAAACAAAAAAAAACCCGGTCAGGGGGTGCCTGACCGGGCTCGCGCTCATGTGATTGGGATTACTTCATTGGAGCACCTGTACGAGTGGTTGTGTCGGATGGGTGAGGGAAAGTCTCAATCTTGTCGACCACTAACTGGTGGCCAACCACGGTCTCCGTCAGTCAGTGGTCAGTGCTAGAGCATGATACACCTCATTGTTCCTGGTCTTTCGCCAACGGCTAAGCTGACATCGAGCAAGTATAATGACACAAAACCGCTCAAGATTTAGCGCGGCGGATTGTGATTTCCTTACGACGACTTCCGCGACGAACAACGACCCGGATCTGCCTCGCGTTCAGGGCCTCGAACACCGCCTCTTTTGCAGTCCCCGAAAGCGAGACGAGGCATTCCTTGGCATTCGAGTAGAGGTTGTCGAGCTGAGCTCTGACGGCACCACGCTTGCAGGGTCTGCAGCCAGACATCGAGGGCCGATTCTTGTGAGCCTGAAGTAGACATGGGACCGCCTCCCTGACAGTCGTGTTGGCGATGAGCGCGTCGATCGTCGCATCTTCGATGTAGACCAGGTTCTTCATGCCGCATCTCCGATTCGAACTTCATCCTCCTCGCTGAGGTCTTCCATCAGCTTGATCGTGTCTCGCAGCGCAGACACTTCATCGACCAGAGTGCGGTAGGCCTCCTCCAGCTCGTGACGCGATCGGAAGACGAGGTCGACGTAGGCCAGACGGAACCAAGGCGGATCAGCCGTTGTGTACGGTTCGTTGATCGGAAATTCTTCCAGGTCGGCCGGCGAGCAGACGCCGTCGAAGACACCCCACTGCTCGCTCTCGACTTCCTCTTCTTCGTCATTGAGGGAGTTTGGCTGCAGAGGGATCGCCCGATATCGAAAGACCTCGTTGGGCATGTTGAGCCCATCCGAGGCTGTCACACGCATGCGGAACCCGTCAATGTTGCCGGCCTGGTAGGTCTGGAACTCTGGGGTCAGCGTGATGCCGTAGTTCATCCATGAACTCCTAGAAGGTCACTTTGAGGTGCTTTCCATTCTTGCGGTAGAGGATGGCACAACCATCTACAGGGTATCCGATCTTGCCCTGGATGAAGAGACGCACTCGCTCTCGTACTTCAGGGCTCGCGTTGCTGATGACTTCCACGAAGGAGTTCCGATAGCCGTCGATCGTCTTGCTGCCCGGCCCGCAGCACTGATTCGTGCTCAGCTCCGAGAGCATGACCTGATACGCCGGCACGGTGTAGACGCCGAACCCGCGGAACTCCGGGCAGGCCGCGAAAAAGGTGGGATCACCGAGTAGTTGCCGGAGCAGCTCCTTGGTGACGATCAGGAAGTTAGGCCCGGATGCTTCTCGCTCAGTCCGCGGCGGGGAACTGCCGACCATTCGATGACGTCCTTCCGCAGGGAGAACTGCTGAATCTTGAGGCCTTGCTGATACACCGCGGCGCCATTCATGACGTCTCCGCCGTTGTGACCGAGACGCAGGTCTGGGATGTTTGCTTGCCGCATTGCCGATGTCCGGATCGCCCAGAAGGCACCAACAGGAAAGTGGACACGGTCGCCGCTCGCCTGGGTTCGTCCAAAGCTGTCCTGCCAGGGCCGGCCCGTGTACCACGAACCACCCGCGGCCCACGCTTTCTGCCCTGGCGTCAGCCGATAGTGCTTCACTGGACCGAGCATGTCCGCGTTAGTAGCGACGATCTTCTGCGCCAGGATCTGCATCCAGCGGGCATCCCGATCGCAGAACGTGTCGTCGTCCATCCAGATCAGGTAAGGCGTCTCGATCGGCAGCTCCGGGTCGTAGAACATCTCCCGCATCACCGGGTACTTCTTGGCGTTCTCGACGTGCTGGTAGTGCTTGCGGATCAGGTTCTGGCTGACGAGTTCTTCCACCAGCTTCAACGACTCGGGTCCGAGTTCGTTGCTGCCGATCCGCAGATCCATCCGATCGCGAGGCACGGTGCTGGTGATGGCGTGTAGGAACCGCCGGTGCATTTCGGGGTAGTCGCCATACAGCAGGCCGAAGATCGTAAAGCGTCCACCAATCTTGGGGTGATCGAAGATGGAGTGATCCACAGGCTGTCCGATGACTCTCAGCTGGAACTGGCTTGCCGGCGCCGGCTTCTTTGTCAGGCTGCGGCGGACCGTTCCATCGTTCTTGTGATCCAGGCTGGTCCGGTCAATCTGGAAGAGCGGCTCGGCCTTGTCGATCGCCTGAAGCGTGCCATCCGTGTAGTACGACATGACAGCGTCTACGACCATCTCCGGCGAGATCATGTCGAGGCACTTCGGCACGGTCTCTTCGCCTTGCCGAATCGGATAGACGCAGTTCTGGCTCGGGTCGTCGCCGACGACTTTGCTTCGCCAGCAGCCGTGATGCTCGCAGCAGTCGAGCTGGCCGATCGTGTGCAGGAATCGGTGTGGGACCTGGATCTTCTCGGGACAGACCAGGCCGGAGTTCTCTCGGATGTAAGCCTCCCACCACCACGCCTCACGTCCGCCGGCCAGACAGACGCACGGCTTCTGCAGAGCTGCGGCGGCGTGCATCAGCATCGTCACACCGCAGATGGCGCCATCAGCGCCGTGGAGCAATCGCAGGACATCTCGAAGGGTCGTCTTGTTGACGAGGTTGATGACTCCCCTGAGTTCCGGGTGCCAGTTGTTCTTCGCGTCGGTTCCGATATGGACGACGTTGATGCCACGCTCCGCCAGCATGTCGACAACACGCTGAAAGCGATCGATCCGCCACACCTTCGCAGGCATGTCGGCCTTCCCGCCCGAGATCATGATCCAGTACCGACCGCTGAAGATGCGCGTCTTTTCATACGCGCTCAGGTGGAGATCCGGATAGGGCTGTGTCACCGGAGCGACGAGGCCCGTCCGCTTCTGCAGGTCTCGGTGAAACCACGGCATGAAGTGGACGACTTCGTTCCGCTGGGCCTTGATCCCCTCGCCGTACTCCAGCTGGACAACTCGGCTCTCTTTCGGAAAGCCCGATCCCGTGTTGTGGAGGCGGATATGCGGGTTGTTCTCCCACAAGGCACTGTAGGTCGTCATCACGCCGATCTCGACATCCGGTCGAGCCAGGGCAAGATCCCGGACCACACCCGTCATGGCGATGATATCGCCGGGCGCCCGCCTATGCTTCAGCACCAGCTTCACGATGAATCCTTTCTACTCGGCCAGCATGGTCTGGACCGTCTTGTCCGCCCACTCGTTCAAGGCCTCGGCGCCGTACGCGAGATCGAACCAGGCTTTGCCCGTTTCAGCGACGTACTGGTAGGCCCCTGCCGAAAGCAGCGTCACAATCTGGTCGAAGGCTTCCTGGGGCGTCTCTGTCCACTCGACTCCGATCGGGCTCGCCCAGTCGAGGACCTTCTGCATGGGCTGTGCAATGCAGCAGCAGCCGGAGGCCAGCCCCTCGAACAGCCGAAAGCTGTAGTCGGCACATCCGCGGAGGCACAGCAGGATCTTCGACTGCTGGAGGAGGTTGGCGAATCCACCCTGCTGCCCGAGATGCTTCTCGTTCCGGAGGAAGCTGAACGGTTGGCCCGCCGCCTTCCAGATGGACTCAAACTCGTCGAGCCACGTCACCCGATAGACCATCGAGCTGCCCATGAACACGTTCTCGTTCCCGGACCACACGACGTCATACGTGCGATCCTGGGACAGGGCCTCACGGATCTGCTGCAGCGGAATGGCCGGCACCCCGTACGGCATCTGCACGTCAACGATCCGCTCGTTTCGAAAGTGATCCATCGAGTAGTGCGGCTTCCAGAGACAGTTCTGGATCGAGCGGCAGGAATAGATCGCCGGGCAGTCGTCCTGTCGATAGGCCCATGCCTTCTTTGCCTGGAGCGGCACGTCGAAGGTGGGTGCCTGGTAGACCTGGCACAGCAGATGAAGGTCGAAGGGCAGATCGCGACCCGCTTCCGTCAGCAGTGCGGAGAGCTCGGCTTTGCCCCGGAGAGTGGCCTTCAGGAGAGCGAAGTCCACCGTGTGTCCGAGACGCTCGAAAGCCGCCTGCAGGAGCTTGTAGTGCTCGAAGTCGACGAGATGATTGTCGCGAACCGCGGTGATGCCGATGTGCATGGTCACTTCCATTTCGGCCCGTCAGGGTGCGGGCAAATCTCGGTCTTGAGGTAGATCTTGTTCAGAAAGGTCTGCTTTGAGTTGCAGTTGCAGCCGCAGGCCGTACACACGCCTGTGTTCAGCAGCTCGCAGCCCTCGCAGATCTGCAAGATGGCGTCGATCTCCTCCTGAGTTCGGTGCTCACCGCCACCCCAGCCCCATCGCAATAGCGCTCTCGTGAAGTTGTACCCTCGGACGAAGAGGTTGGGGATGGGGTGGTCGGGTTCGCCGTCGACGTTGTAGCCGTACTTCCGGAGAATTTCCACTTCTCGTTCAGAGAGCTTGCCGGCCCGTAGCTTGGCCTCTGCCAGTGGCGGTAGCTTCTTCTTGTGCTGAGGCATCAGAAAGTTACTTTCCAGGTTGCACTAGCCGGACAGCAGGGACACGGCGTGGGTGTCACGAAGTTCGAATCCCACAGGCCGACGCCGGCCTGCCATAGGAATCCGTCAGGATGGTCACAGTTCTGGAGGATCGTTCCAGCGTAAGGACCGCCTGCGGCATAACAGGCGCCACCCTCCAACACAATGTTGCCAACGAATGCACTCAACGTTCCACAGAAGAATGAAACGGTAATCTTGCCACAGTCTGAGTCGTACTCTCCTTCCCAGCCGCCGAGATCGGGATCCCAGATCAGGGCGCAGCCACCGACAAGGCAGTCGTTCGTCTCCGGCAGGCTAATTGAGAACTCAGCATTCAGAACGAATGGGAGTTCGCAGTCCTCGTAACCCGGGCAGCGAACACCGTCCGGGCAGCAAGGGCAATCAGCAAAGAACGTTGTCGTGGGCATCGCTACGGGACTGTGGCCATGATGGTAGTTTTCGTGACCTGCAGGCCTTGAGGACCGCAAGACACGTCGGTGACGACTTCGAGTTCTTCCCCACCACCGCCACCCTGACTGCCCTCACCGGGAGGTCCTTGCGGTCCTTGCGGGCCGGCAGGACCTTGCGTGCCTTCGCCTTGAGGGCCAGGAGGTCCCTGCGGGCCGTCCCCGCCCTGGGGACCCGGAGGCCCCTGCGGTCCACCGTAAGGCCCCTGCGGGCCGGCCGGACCGGGCGGACCTTGGGCGCCATCACCGCCGGCAGGACCGATCGGTCCCTGTGCACCGGTGAAGCCGATCGGACCGATCGGTCCGGGCTGCCCGGGTACGCCGATTGGCCCCTGGACGCCTTGCGGTCCTTGAGGACCCTGCGGTCCTTGTGGTCCTTGAGGCCCCTGCGGTCCTTGTGGTCCCTGAGGTCCCTGTGGACCTTGTGGTCCTTGAGGACCTTGAAGTCCCTGCGGACCTTGAGGGCCGTCGATCCCCTGCGGACCCTGCAGACCGGCTGCGCCGGAGGGCGGGATCTCCAGAGGCGGCGTAGTGCATCCGCGGATCGGATCCGGAATGTCAGGCTGTTCGCACGTGTCGAACAGGTTGAAGTCCGTGACGCGTGCGAGATCGCATCCGGTACAGGGCTGGTCGGTGGACACTATTCACCTCCCAGCGAGAACTGTTCAACCTCTTGGCAGTAGTCGAGGTCACTGAGTCCGAAGTCGATAATCAGCTTCGACGGGTTGTCTTCGGCAACTGAGATCGAGACACCGCGGGCCGACAACAGCTGTATGTACCGGGCTGTGACGCCATTGAGCGAGGTAATCCGGTCATTGCACGCCGGACCGCCGGTCAGAAGGCTCGACAGGGACTCTTCATCATCGGAGATCGGGATCTCTTCGCAAGGGGCGCCGGCGCCGGCGCCGACACTCGCCGAGAACAGGAGGGAGTTCTCTGTCGTGTTCGTGCGGATCGCGCAGTTGTAGCCCTCCATGAAACGGAGGCTTCCAGACAAGCATTGGCTGTCGACGAAGATCGGCGGTGAGTCGTCCAGGGAGAGGGACTCCTCAACACAGTCATCCGGCAGCGTTGCGCGGACGCGGTCCTCGTTGCCGAGGCTGACCGATCGCAGAAAGGTGCCGTGCAGCGTCTGGATCCGGGAAGGCTCGATACGCACGCCCGTTTCGAACGTGAGGGCCTCGCTGATCTCCAGGTTGAGCTTCGACAGCCGGCCGACCTGCAGGTAGCCCTCCCAGAGAGGCGGCTCGTCGCAGGCGTTCTCCCCAGCAGCCGACTCAGCACTGTAGATGGTGAACTCGCCCGCGGCGACCGGTACTTCGAACGTCAGCCGCTCCGACAGGACCGAGCAGCCAAATTCGAACTCGAACGTGTCTGCGTCGACACGCCGGATCTCAACTAGCCAGACGTAATCATCGGCAGTGAAATCGACCTCGGGACCGAGCAGGCACCCGAAGTCAACGATGACAGCTTCCGGCGGGAACTCAATGCCGAGATCCTCCCGGTCAACGAGAGGATAGCTGCGGAACTCATTGTCATTGAGCCATCCTGGCTGCGACATCCTGTCAGGCTCCTGAGAGCGGCCGTCCAACAGCCGCGATGGTCAAACTGGATTCCCCGGACGGAGTGATTCGCAGAATCGTGTCGCCCTTCTGGGCGTCCACGACCAGCAGATTGAGAATGCCGTACTCGTCCGGACCGATCCCGTTGATTGTCTGCAAAAACCGAGGCGCCTGGAAGAGCTCCAGGGGTCGACACAGCCGGCGCTTGAACAGCGGGTCACCTACCACGTCGACGCGGATAACGCCGTCATCAACTTGGCGGAGCACGACACCGTCCGCCCCGACGAGCCAGACGTCTCCCGTGTGAAGCACGCCATCGTCAGTCAGAAACCCGCGGATCCCGACTTCGGGCGTCGGAATGATGCAGCTCGCGACGAAAGCTGCAGCGCCAAAGGCGAAGGCGTGATCACCAGTGGCCCAGGTCTGCAACTCCAGCGCTCGACTCGTATCCAGCACCAGCACACCGCCGGCCCGGCCGCGTGAGTCGGTCAGGTTGAGTACTTCCGGCGGATCCGCTGTGTCGATGGTGGCCGTCAGGACCGCTAGCGCGTTCGCCTGTCCGATGCTGATCGTGGCCGACTGCGGAGTGATTGCAATCTTCGTGATCTGGAGGTTGTCGTAGGACCCGATTGGGAACAACGAGGCGTCGAGGATCAGATCGTCCGGGATGGCGACTCCGCCGCTATCCAGCAGAGAGGCGTCATCTCGGAAGGGATACCGCCCGGGTCGGAGCTCTTCGCGATAGTCGGAGGTGCGGATTCGATTGCTCATACGTCCTCCTCAAGGTGGAAGTAGCTGAACCGGGCTTCGGCCTTGATCGAGCCGATGCCGAACTTGCCGTTGGCGGGAAGATAACTGGCAGTGGTCAGCGTCACTTCCGCGGAGGGCAGTGATGGATTTGTGACCGATTCCAGCGTAGCGAAGATATCGACACTGCCAGAGACGTTCGAGAGGGTCGTCTGAACCGTAAGCCGATAGCAGTGGCCCACGATAACGCCCAGCGGCCCGGCCTGAACCAGCGGAGCACTCATGATCGTTCCGTTGAAGAACCGGATCTCCAATGCGTCGCTGTTCTTGTTCAGGCTGACGTAGTAGTACTGCTCGATCTGGCTCGTGCCCACCAGGTGCCAGTTGACGATGATCCCGCCGTTCCGCTCGATTCCCTCGACAAGCTGGAAGACCGTCTCGCACCGCTTGTCGAGCGAGGACGTGTAAGCGCAGTTGTTCCAGATTGCGACGTTGCGGCGGCTGAGGTTGACGGCCGAGTAGGAGCGATTGATCGGGACCGGGAAGAGTCCGGACGCTGCCTCGTCGATTCCGTCGACACAGACCAGGAAGCGCCGGGTCAGCGCAAACAGCTCAAAGTGGGTCTCCCAGACAAGGATCGGCGGATCCTCTTCGTCGACCCCAGGCAGGGAGCTGACCAGCGACGAGACAAGACTGCTGACGCTGTCGATCGAGCTGTCGCTGTAGCAGGACTCCGAGGTGAAGACGGACGAGACGGAGTCGTACCCCGCGCCGAGCTCCTGCGGGCAGTCTGTGTTCCGGATCGCGAACGTACCAAACTTGACTTCCCAGTCCGGGTCCACCGCGTGATCGAAAGAGTCGGTGAACGGCAAGTTCCCGCAATCTTCCGCGCTGCTGGATTCGCTCGGATCTGGATCAGGCCCAGGTCCGCCGCCGTCCGAGGAGTCCTCAGAGATGGAGAAGGAATTCAGACTGTCGCAAAGGTCATTGAAGTCGCCGTCGACCTGCGGCCTGCCGGCACAGACCTCCTCGATCCCGATCGGTAGGTTGAGCCCGATCCCGCCAACGTCACCTTCGATCGGCAGCACTTCGATTCCGGTGAACTCGATCTCAATGTTGCCGTCGCAGTCCGGGATTGCCGGCCCGAGACGTTCAATCCCGGGACGCAGGCAAGTCTTTGACTCTGGCCGGTCACCGCACGGACCGCGGTAAAGGTCGAAGACGTTCCGGTTCAGCTGGTTTCGGAGGCGGAAGACAATCGCGTCGACTTCGTTGCCTTCGACTTCCAGCGTCTCGCTGACGATCTGCAGGTCCTGCCCGCCGCGGAGTCGCACAATCCCGGTCATGGCGGGATCGACATTCAGCTTGCCGACTTCCGTTACGGGAATCGGGTTGTACGGGCGGGCACACCGCGGCAGCAGCATCGACTGGTTGGGCGACGAAAAGCGGCCGGAGTAGAGCGTGTGGAGAGCCTCTCCGAAGACAAGCCAGCCACCCACTCCGGGCACCTGACCCGTGATCGCATACGGTTTGCCAGCTACGAATGCAGACTTCAGAATCGTGACAGCCCCGAGTGGGGCGAGCGTTGGCGTGGATCCACCGGCCGGCTGGTCCGAGGCCACCAGGGCGACGGTCAGAAGCCGCTCGGTGGACGCGATGCCGCTGATGCAGACGTACCGGCCAAGAGTCAGCGGAAATCGCAGCGCGCAGTCGACAATCAGACGACTCGGCAGGATCTGGCCGGCGTCGTCTCGACAGGTGGCATTGTCGTCAAGCGGGTAGGCGCGATTCGCATTCCGATTGAAGAACTGGTGTCCGCTCGTTCCCATCAGCATCCACTACCAACGGCCACAGTGATCGTCCTGACCTGTGGGGCTTCTGCGGACGGCTGTGGCACGCCGTTGACATAAGCCGTGGCGGTGATTGTCAGGCTTGTGCTCTCCTGAGTGCAAGGCACGATAGCCCGGAATCGGACCGTCGCCGGACGTCCCGGACTAAGATAGTCCCAGAACACCGAGTAGCCGCCGGTGGGGTTACCGTCGTCGTCCAGGATCGGTGCGACGTTCCCCAGGGTGCTGCCGCCCGTATCCGAGGACAAGACGACTGAGCAACTCGGGAAGGAAACCTCCTCATCGCAACCCTCTGCCGGGTTGTTGATGGTGAAGCCGAAGCGGATCTCGACGTTGCGATTGCAGCCGCTCTGCATGTTGCAGAAGGACGCCAGCACCTCAACATTGAAGCCGCCGCTCGCCCGAGCGACGAGATCGAGCACATCCAGTCGACGGCAATCCGCGACGGTCGTGAACCGCTGGATCTGATCCACAAGGCTGTCACGTGTCGACATGTAGTTGCTGCCGACGCCGACCCAACGGTTGTAGACCTGGCGGAAGTTCTCGTAGGTCGCAATGAAGTCTTCCTTCTTACAGCACGGCGAGCAGTCGTTTCCGATCTTGAGGGTCGCTGCGGTCGGTCGCACCTTGCCGTCGACGATTTCAGTCGGTTGCCGGACGTAGTGGCAGAGATCTGTCTCCAGCTTGAACTCCCCGTACGCATTCGGGCTCACACCGTTGATACGGCGGACAAGGATGTCCGGCTCCTGGCACGCCTCGAACCGGCCCAGCCCGCCGCCTGGCGCTGACGTGACCGTAATTCGCGTGATGTTGCGAAGCCCCTCTGTGCGCTGCGCAACGTCGAGCACTGTGTTGAAGCCGGCCTCCAGCACGATGTCGTTCGTTGCCGTGACCAATCCGGTGCGAACGGATGTGACCCGCTTCGGCCGCTTGTCCGCACAGCGGGCGTCAATGACAGCCGACTCCGGCTCAATGTAGAGCTCGTACTCGGTCGCGTCGTCGACGTTCATGACGGCCGTCCACTGGACGACCCTCAATACCATCTCACCCAGGGACCACTCGTGAACCCGCAGCCGATCGCCGAAGTCCGCGGCGCTGTAGTAGGTCGCCTCCGTTGTGTCGAAGACCGTAACACCGTTGGCGTCCACGATTTTGATGTCGCAGTCGTGGGTTGGAGTAATCGGGAGATCCTCCGGTTCCTCGACCAGTGACTCTTCTTCAGCGATGTATTTTGCGAAGCCGTAAACCCACTCCACCCGGAGCGGCTCAGCAGCCGGATCCGGGTGGTTCAGGTACATGTCCGAGAGGAGACCCTTGATGTCCGAACTCGGTCGAATGAGCGGATAGTCCCGACCTTCGATGTTGACCGTGTACGACAGTCCGGACCGCTGGGCGGCGCCGTCAGGCGTGTCGAACTCGAAGTTGAACTCTTCGTTGAATTCGCCGGGCATCGTTAGACCGGGTTGGAGGTGGACAGAGTGAGGGCTTCGCGGAACAGGTCGTCTACGTCGTTCTCGTCCTTCCCGAGGAACTGCTTGAACAGAAGCACCGAGGGATGATCGCGACGGACGTACGGGGCGTACTGTACGTCGTCCATGAGGTCCTCGTTGCCTGGAGCCAGAATGTACTGATCAATCAGGTCTAGAGCAGTGACAATCTCCGGATCATCGTAAATGACCAGCCGCCGCAGAGCTTTCCGGAGGCCGTGCATGGCGACGGTGTCCGGCACAGGCGATGCGTTCCAGTCCCAGCCTGCAAGAACAGCGTTGGCGGCGGTCTGCTGTTCCTCCGTCGCTTCCGGAAGGAATGAGATCGATGACTGTGACACGCCTTCGATGGGAAGTCCCAGATCCAGGAGGTGCCGGTGAAGGTCCTGAAGGCGTCCACCCAGTTTTTCCAACTCAGCTGAGATGCTCACACCCACACCAGTCCTTTGACATCGTAGTAGTAGAAGGTCGAGTTATTCGTTCCGGTCGCAGACTCGCTGACGTAGTAGATTACATAACCCGTGCTGGGTGCGAGTGGCAGCGCAAAGCCGTCTCCAACAGCGGCGGCAGCGCTATGGTCAATGACCAGGGCCGGCGTAGTCGACGTCGAGGTTCCGAGACCCAGACGAGCGCCCTGAGTACCAGCACCGGACGGCAACATCGCGCCGACGAGCGACAACATTGGAGCTCGGGACGGGAAAGTGGATACCCACTCCAAAGTCGCTCCGCTGCCGTTATTCCATCCGCGAATGGTCGTGGAGCTGTATGTGTGACTGTTCACATAGTCCGATCGAGCCAGCAACTTCGGCACAGGATTCAGCGCGTTCGACACGAACCGCTTTGTCACAGAGTCTTCGGTCGTGGTCGTGCTGGTCGTACGAATCGTACCGAGCAGGATGGCTTGATTCGCACTAACGACGTTTCCGCTGATCACGCCGGTGATCTGGGACGCGTTGGTCTGTATACCGTGGAGCCATTCGATTGAAATGGCCCGGTCGGTATCGTTGGTCCACGCAACGTAGTCCAGGGTGAAGCTACCGCTGTTCACGTAGCCGTAGACGTCGTAGTTCTTGCCGCTCGTCAGGCCGGTCAGCGTTCGGCCGATCTGCGAAAAGACGTATGGCACCCACATGGTGCCGTTCCAGATGGTGACAAGGTTGCCGTTGTAGGGCGTGAAGAAGACGCTCGATGAGCCGGTGACGTCGCTCGTTGTGACGGGCACGCCGGTGGTCAGCGTCAGCCGTCCGGACATCGGAACGTTGGCCGCGTATCCCGCCACGGTCGAGTTGTTGGCGAACAGCCAGCCGGTGAGATTCGTCGTTGTCGATGACGTCACCTGGTTCGGACCAACGGCGCCCTGAGCACCCTGGTTTCCCTGGGTGCCTTGCGGACCTTGAGTTCCTTGCGGACCGGCAGCGCCTTGGGCTCCCTGGTTTCCCTGGGGACCCTGTGCTCCGGCTGCTCCCTGGTTGCCTTGCGGACCTTGTGCTCCAGCCGCACCCTGATTCCCCTGGGGACCCTGCGCCCCAGCGGCACCCTGATTGCCCTGATTGCCTTGGGTGCCCTGATTCCCCTGCGGTCCCTGCGGGCCAGCGGGTCCCTGGGGACCGGTCGCACCTACGGCCCCGGGTTCACCCTGTGGGCCAATATCGCCCTGGGGTCCGACATCACCCTGCGGGCCGGTGTTGCCGGTCGCACCGGTAGCACCTTGCGGTCCCTGCGGGCCGGCAGGTCCCTGTGGACCAACCATCGACACAACGACGGCGTCGTTCCAGTTGTAGTCGACCAGCTTGGGGCCGAACATTACGTTGAGGTCGGTCCGGATGTAGAAGTCGCCGGTCTTGCCGTACAACGCGTCGGGATCGCCTACGCCACTGAGAACCGTGTTGCCGTCAGCGCCGGCTGCCCCGTTGGATCCTGCAGCCCCCTGGGGTCCGGTCGCACCCTGCGGACCCTGAGCGCCCGTTCCGCCGGCCGCGCCGGCAGCTCCCTGAGGTCCCTGCGGACCCGTGGCCCCTTGCGGACCCGTGTCCCCATCATCCCCGTCGTTGCCGGCCGGACCTTCCGGACCTTGTGCACCAGTGGCGCCCTGAGGACCCGCCCCGCCAGTAGCACCGGCGGCACCCTGGGCGCCTTGGGCTCCCTGCGCTCCCTGTGGCCCGGAGAGGCCTTCTGCGATCTTGGCTTCGATCGTGACCACCAGGTCACGCATCGACTGCGCCTTGATCCACTTTCGGGTGCCATCCTTGAAGATCCCGTCCGGACCCAGGAAGTCATCCCATTCGCGAATTGTGTCAGGCATCCTTGCCTCTCAACAGGAAACGCACCCCCGATCCCCGAGCGTGCTTGCCAAGATTGTATTCTCGAACTGAGAAACACGCCCACTTAGAGTGTTGACCAGGGTTTGTAGCGAGCGAGCCTGTTCGCCCAGCCTGTTGACGTCTTCAGTGATCTGTTCCAGGGTTGGACAGCCGCAGCACGGTTCCGCACAGCGATCTGTCAGTTTGAGCCCGTTCGTTGCAGGCTCCAGGTTGAGGCAGCCGACGCCGACGAGAGTGAACTCTCCTTCTGGTGTCGGCGGCACGTCATTGATGGTTCGAATCGGCGGTGCCTCGGCGTCGCTGTCGTCGCAGATGCACTCGTTGTTGAGTCCCTCACCTTCGATTGCGTCCCACCGAATCCGGGTGGGCTGGTTCGTGACGACGATCGGCGTCAGTCGTGTGTTGTTGCCGGCGGCGAACTCCAAGTCCCCGTAGTACCGCGGCGATGTTTCGCTTCCATTCACCACGCGGAACGAGGAGATGCTCCGGATCATCGGCCGGATGCAGTCCTGGTCGAGGCAGGCTCCCTCAAAGGTGAACAGGTACTGCCCGGCCGGCAGCGCGTCGATCTCGTTCGTTTTCCCGATCGCGATCTTGCCGATCGTGTCTTCGAAGTCGCCGGTCCCGATAAGGGAGTAGCTGGCGTTCTCGGTGTGCGTGGAGCGTGGTACGGTGACCGAGGCAACAACCGGATTCGTCGCCCCGTCGTAGTAGGAGACCGTGATCCCATATCCGGTCCCGAAGAGCACGATCGAGCTGATGAAGAACTGATCTGGCTCGACGGCCAGTCCGGCGTGAACAGGCAGGTACAACGCCACGAGGAACGTGTTCGGGATCATGAAGTCCCCGGACGTGTCCAGACGCGTTGCGTGGCTGGCAATGGGATAGGGCCGGAGTCCATTGACGTCCGGCCAGCCAGCTCCCCAGTATCGGGCCATGATGTCTCCTTACGAGCCCGAGATGATCAGGCGTCCGCGGATGATGCCGATCTCGCCCGCAAACGCGTCCAGCGAAGACCGCTCCACGGTGATGTAGACGGCATCGCCAGCCGCGACGGCGAAAGCCGCACTGTCTACGTCGAAGTAGGAATCGGCCGTGACGGCGATCTCGGTATCGATCGTCATGGACGTGTCCGCGGTGGGCAGGGCGGTGGCCGTCGTTTCCCGAGGTAGCCGGCGATAGGCCGCAGCCAGCTCCGGGAACGTCCCTGCCGACTTGGAAAGGCACGTCAGTCGCAGGATCGCCGTGGGCGTGTTGGGCAGCCCCGCACTCGGCACCGAGAACTGCATGCGGATGGCGGAGTCTCGCCCTGCGCGGAAGCCGATGAACGGAATGTCGTCGTCCGACCGTTCGACAGCGTCGCCCAACCGGGTGATCTGCGGATGCAGGTCCCGTGCGAAGGCGTCAAGATCGGCGTTGATCGTGACCGTCCCCTGATGCCCGCCGTTATTCGCGATCGGGTTCGTGGAGGAAAGGGTGATGTTGGCGCCGGCAACCAGCTTCTCAACGACCAATCCGCGGCTGAACGTAACGCCGTCCAGGGACTTGAACACGGTAGCCCCGGACACGAGCGTGTTTGAGACCAGGAACTCCAGGTCCAGGTCGATGACCAGGGCACCCGTATCGGCCTCTTCACCGTCGCAGTTCAGGATCCGTAGCGGCGAGCCATCTGCCGCCTTCAGGCTCGTCACGACACTCCGACTCGTGGCGAAGGTCATGGTCGTGTAGACCAGGACCAACTTCATCTTCTCCGTTCGCGGGCATTCGATCGAGCCCAGGCTGCTCTCGGAGAGGCTTTCTCCACTGATGAAATCGGTCGGCCACGGTACATCCCCGTAGCAGTCGCTCATCCACCAGATTCCGTTCCGGTCCATAACGACCAGACCGTCGAGACCCTGGGGAACGAGCGTGCCGCCAACGCGGTCCGCGCCCTTGTCCCAGAAAAGGGCGGCACTTTCGACAGGGATCGGAGGCCAGATCCGGCTGAGCGCAGGGTGTGCGGCGAGGTTGTAGCCGAAGGCGGCTCCCGCCGGGGCGAGCCCGTTGAAGGAGTCGTCGCTGGCCGGCAGCCAGCCGGGGACCGCTTCGTCCGCGTTCGTGATTTCGTGCCGCTGCCCTTCGGCCGGCGGGGCGTGGTCGCCCGCGGGCTCCGCGACCAGCTCCACACGAAAGTGGATGTGGTCCTCCATGAAGTCCTTCAGCGTTGGAAGGACCGAGACCTGTCCGTTGCCCAGGTTGTAGGCGACAGGAACGGAAACCGCGGGTCGCTGCGGCGTCAGTTTCCCGGGCGTCTGCGTGGAGAGGTAGAGCCGGCCGGCAGTGTCCGGGTCATCGACCGTTGCTGAGAGATCGATGGCGCTGAGACCCAGCGCGACGATGTCCGCCAGCTGCGAATTGTGCTTTTTCCGGACGATGCCGATCACGTCAGCGCTGGGGCTGATCACGAAGGCTCCGGTCTCTTCGTCCAGAACCGCCTGAGCCAACGCCAACTCGAACTGCTGCGTCTCGCTGTTGTAGTAGACCGCGGAGCCGATCAGTACGTCGGACTTGACCGTCTTCTCGTACAGAATGACGTTCTCGCCAAGCTCCGCAGCATCTTGCCGGTACCGCAAATAGGCAGACCGGGACTCGTTATCCCGGTCCGGTCGACTGACAACGCTGGCATTGACCGCCTCGCCGTCCCGGACGTGGCGGACATTGCCCGGCCATGTGTTTGCCATCCTTGGCACCTCAGAGTTAGAGTTCGCGAGCGAACTTCAGGCGATAGGTGATCGTGTGCTGGGCGTTCGGTTGCTTCAGGGCCTGATCCGCAACCTCGAAGTAGCTGCGGGCGAAGATCAGGTCCTGGGTCTGATCGGCCCAGACCGGCGCCGCGACGATGGCAACCCCGCAGATCTTGCTGTTGACGGCGTCGGAGAACTCCTTGCCGTGAACGCCGGTCGTGCCGGACGTCGTCGCGTACAGCAGGGCACCATTCCCGTGGTCTGCCGGCATCTCGAAGCCGTCCACGACAAACAGGGAGGGTTCGACGTCCAGGGCGATCCGCAGGAAGTCGCGGTTCGGGCTGCCGGAGAGGTTGGCGAAGTACTCCAGGCCGCTCGTCTCGTCGAACTCCGGAACGGTAACTTCGTCCTCCGGAGCGTCGACGTTTTCGAATTCGATGTAGGCGGCATTGATGACGTAGTCGGTGTCACCAAGGCCCAGCACGCGGGCCGCGATGGCACCCCACGTGTCGAGCCAGATGTTCTTGCCGCTGAACAGGTAATCCCGTCGACCGGTGAGGTCGCATCGCCGGAAGACGTCGTAATCGCCCTGGCCGATCCGCTTCATTTCAATCCTCGGGTATTGACCTACTGACACTCGATTCCGACCGTCCGGATGCCCACGATGTCGTCCGCAGCGAGAGCGGGAGCGGAATCCGCCAACGGCTCTTGTGCCGGCCCGATATCGAGCTCGTCGTTGTCAGCAATCGTAGCAGAGTCGCTGAGTTCGGGCATCTCGATGATCACGAGCAGGTAGTTGTGCGGTGGAACGATCCGTCGCAACGATTTCGTCCATTGCAGTCCCACCCCGGCGCCGAGGCTGCCACAGCGAACCTTCAGCAGCAGCGCGTTGTTGGTCAAGACGTTCTGGACCAGGAACTCCAGTGGATTGACCGTTGCCGGCAGCGTCAGGGCACTGGGCGGAGTCGTGGGTTCTTCCCGTGTATCGAGGAGGCCGGCCAGGGTGTAGCCGTAAGCGTCTTCCTTGGATTCCAGATGTCGCCAGAAGCGGTCCACATCCAGCGGGTGACCTCCCAGGTGGAACCTGACCCGCACGGTCTCCTCGGAGTCGTCGATGAGCAGCGGCACGTTCCGGTTGAAGAACAGCAGCGAGTCGTTGTAGCCGCCCGGTAGCAGATTCCTGTCCAGGCTGATGCAGGTGACGTCCGGAACGGCCTTTCGGTTCAGCTCGAACAGCTGGACCGTGTCAACCAGGAAGCTCCCCGCCGGCAGGACATCCCCGACCGAAACGGCGGGTGTCGCGTTTTTGGGGAGCCTGTAGGCATGTGCGGTTGTCGCGATCACGAGGTGATCCGTCATCACTTTGACGACTTCCACCGTCTCTTCCGGTTCCCGGGTGACCGGGACGCCCGTGATGGCGCTAACCGTCTCCCGCAGGGTCTGGCTGGAGGAGCCGCCGGTCAGGGAGTCCATCAGACCGTTCACGAGGCCCTTGTAGGCGTCGCTGGAGGGGGCCTGGACGCCCAAGACGTAGCCGTAGTGGCTGTAGAGCGTCTGGACGTCTTCCTGGGCCGCGTAAGCCCACAGGACGATCTGCCAGTCGGTCTGCTCGCCGGCCTCGTTGTAGATCGGCAGCCGCGGGATCCGGTCGTCGTCGAAGGGGTCTGTACGGAAGGTCAGCAGGGACCCGTCGTAGGTGTAGTCCAGCCCGGAGGTCCAGAGGACGGTCGGATTGACCTGCTGGGTCGTCAGGAACGGAAGCGCGGCCCACCGTCCGACGCTGAACGTCAGTGGGTTGCCCGTGGTTGCTCCCAGGAGCCCGGGAGCGTTCCCTAGCTCTCCGGCCGCACCAAGGAGGTAGGGCACAGCTCCAGCGTCGCTCTGACGTAGCCGGATCGGAGTCCAGTTCTGACGCCGCAAGACCGGGCAGGTGAGCCGGCTCTGGGTGTCGAACATCTCCTTCGAAGCCTGGGCCGTCTGCAGGTAGGCTTCTGCGACAGCGGTGGCGTAGGCCAACACCTCGCCCCGACCTTGGAAGGTATGGGACCAGAAGCTGCCGATCAGGCCCGGGAGGATCTCCGGAGTCTGCAGTTGATTCTCGGGATACACGTCAGTCTCCGATCAGGGCGACGTTCTTGACCGTGATGGCGATGTCCTGCGGATCGAGGAGGATCGCCGTCGTGCGGCCGGTGATGTACTCCGCAGGAAGATCCGGAATCCACATCTGGTCCCGGTTGCGGGTGAAGACCGTCCGCCCGATCGGCGAAAGGATCCGACCGAACATGTCCATGTTCGAAATCGCCATTTCGCCGGACAGGAACGGGGCCGCGGTGCTGACGATCGTTGATGCGTGCAGCACATTGACGAAGCCCAGGTTGTTCACCTTGTCGGCGATGGCGTTAGCGATCGCCGCGGTGTCCGGGGTCTCCTGAGTCGTCGACTTGCTGATGTCGAACTGGACGGTCAGCAGGCAAGGGATAGCGGCCTTCACCAGTACGTCTCCGGCCGGTCCGCGGACTGCGCGGCCGCTGATGTACTCCTGCAGTTCCGCCACCAGCGGCATGTGCCGAACGATGACGATGTACTCGGCTGTGCTGCTGTTCACCGTCAGACTGTCGGTGTTGGTCACCGTGTCCGTGAACCGGACGACCGCGGTCTGGAAGGGGCTGAACGCCGCCTCGTAGTCCTGCTCGATGTCCGGCTGCCATCCTGATCCCAGCGCGAAGCCCCGCGTAACGCTGTCAGCGTCGAAGCGGTTGGTCTCGCTCACGTCGCTCTGCTGGGTGATCTGGACGACCTCATAGAAGCCAGGCGCATCGTCGACGTCGATCTCGAACTGCCAGACACCGCCGACTGCCTTCTTCTCGATGAGGGTGGCCATCTTCGTGATGGCCGTCAGTCGGGCAATGTTCTGCGAACGCATGTAGATGTCGCAGCGTCCGCCCAGCGAGGACGGCCAGATCGTGTGCCGGTCGCGATTCATCTCCGGGTCGCCCATGCCGATGATGGAGATCCCCTTGATGTCGGCGAACTCTTCCTGGGCGCGAATCATCGCCGACGTTGTGGTCCGGTTGGACCAGGCTTTGACGGCTGCTCCCTCGTTCAGGCGGGTCAGCAGGTCTGCGTTCGTTTCGGCATCGACGCCGTTGACGAAGTCCGACTCTGCGTACGCAGTGACGAAGTTCGGGATGTTGATCGCCGGAACGAGCGTGGCAGCCCGCCGCAGCATTCCCTCTTCTCCGACCGTCTGGGCCGTGATCGGGACACTGAAGGCGTACCGGCCGTTCCCGAGATCCGTCAGCGCCCGGTCAGTCGGAAGCGTGATCGCCGCCTCGGTCGTTCGGATGGCGTGGACAGCCTGGGTGGCGAACGAAATCCCGTTCGCGTTGAAGATCGCTCCGTTGGGGATCGTCAACGGCAGGAGCTTGCTGACGACGACGGTGACGTTTCCCGTGGCCTGCGAGCCGGTGTTCCGCGCAACACGGTAGTTGCTGAGGATCGCGTCGACCGTGTCTTCGTCCGCCAGGGACGGGTCTTCCGAGATCTTCAGCAAGCTGCCGGAGTCGGTGTATCGGCGGATATTCGTGTTGGCGACACCCTCATTGAGGATGCCGGCCATCAGGAGCACCGCGTCTCCGATGAAACCGCCGCGGGTGTGGATCTGCGGATACAGGTCCCCCAGCATCTGCGCCAGGAGATCCCGCGTGGCGAGGACGTCGTCGGTTGGAAGGGAGTTCAGATCCGAGACAGCAGTCGGCATGGATCACACCAGGGTCTGAATCGTCGGCTGCAGCTGGTAGCTGGACCCGGCGAGGGAAGTGACGTGGAAGAAAAGCTGAACGTATCCAGGCAGGATAGCGACCCGGTCGAGAACGATCTCGTCGAGGCGTTCGTCCAACTCGTCAGTATCAAGCTCGCGACCCTGCAACGTCTGCGTAGTCCGAGCGGCGGCGAAGCCGAAGGCCTGGAAGACATCCAGATCACTCTGGACCTCTCCGCGGGCAAAAGCCCCGATCAGGTTCGTCCCACCCTCGACGTACGGCGAGGAGGCCTGCTCATTCAACAGGTCCGTCAGGACCAGCTGTGCGAGCTTCTGGATCCCTGTGCAGCCGAGCCCGCCGTCACCGGGCAAAGCAAGCGCCTGCACAGTCGGCTTCATCACGCCGGGTACGAGATCGCGCTGGAAGATGAGTAGATCGTAGGTTCTCACGAGGACCCCGCCTGAATTGTGTCTTCGACGTACTTGAGGACGCCGCCTTCAAAGATCCCCTTCGCATTGGCGTGCCCACGACGGGCTGAGGCCGCGTGAGCCAGGGCTCGGACCGGCGTCAGCCGGCTGGCGCGAAAGGCACGCTCGGCGTGGGCCACGTAGCCGTTCTGCTCGGCCAAGGCGATCTCGTCACCAACCGTTCCCGGAGAGGCATCATCCGCGATGACCTCTTCGTAGTTGGCGCCAATCTCGGAGCGATCGAAGGGAGTCGTGATGCTGCCCAGGTCCAGCGGGTTGCCTTCCCACTCGCCCGGGTTCTGCCAGACCCGCTGCTCCTGATTGCGCAAGGCTCCCGAGATCTTGCCGGCCTGTTCAACCAGGTCGGTGATCAGGTTCGAGAAGACCTCGGAAACGCGTGCAACGCTCTTCGCTTTCATACGACCCCCAATCCGTCCAGTTCATCGACCTGAGCCTGGATGCGAGCCATACGCTGGCTGATCGCACCCGGAGAAAGATTCAGCTTTCGCGCCAGCTGCTTGCCGGACATCTTCTGCTGACCGTTCAGTCCGACCGAGTGCTCGACCAGAACCTGATCGACCGGATCCAGATCGTCGTAGATGAACTGGATCCGATGCAAGAACGCGTCCGGCCCCATCACGCCAGGCTCGAAGCCGAAGCCTTCGTCGTCTTGTCCGGATTCGGAGATCTGCCCTTCTGTCACAGCGGGCCGGGTTGAACGGACGTAGGCGATCCGCTTCGGAGAGAAGCCGGTAAAGTCGGCCAGCTCCGAAATGGACGGCGAGCGGGAAAGCTGATCGAACAGCTCGTTCTCCGCTGCCGCTAGGGCTGCACCCTCCTGGGCGACTCGCTCTGGAACGTGAATCAGTTGATTCTGCTGCGCAGCGTAGCGCTGAAGCCCCTGTAGCGAGGCCATGAGGTGCGTCCGGAGCGAGCCCCGGCCTGGATCGTAGGAGTCGACAGCGTTGGCGGCGATCAGACGCGCCCGCCCTTTGAGCTGAGGGCTGTTTGCACCACCGCCAAAGGTCCGCATGCCTGTCTGGATGATCGGGTCGACGGCCTTGACCATCGCTGTCCGCCTGGACGGGGACTGGTTCAGCTTGTAGGCCCGATACGGCTCACGGAACTCATCCTCCAGGTTCCCAAAGTCGAAGTTGCTCATCACGCCTCCTACGTTTCTACGAGCTTGCAGCCTGAGAAGGTCTCATTGTACAGCGGATGCTTCTCGATTGAGGTCTCGTCGGAGGTGTTCTCCTCCTCATTCCGCATGTAGCCGATATGGTAGGCGGTGCCGGCCATACCGCTCTCGGCATCGAGATAGACGGACACCCGCAGCACCGTCCCGAAGTAGTTTGCACCGAGTGCGTCATTGGCGATGAACGCTTCCGACGAACCTTCGATCTTCACCGTTGAGCCTGGGGCGATGTCCAGGCGGAAGGGACAGCTGATGCTGGCCTGCCGGTCGCGGAGTGTCTCGATCGCATAGGCCGTCTTGGCGTACTCGTCCAGGAACCGCTTGACCAGCCTGACGCGGTCGTTTGCCTTGTCCCTCGGAAGATCGGCAGGAGCGGTGCCGGCGCCAGGACTGTCGGTCGTTCCACGGAGCTTCTGCTTGCCGCCGGACGACTCCCCGGCAAACCGCGAAGCGGACAGAAGGCTGCCCATCCAGCGGGGACCCTGCCGGATCTGCACCATGCCCTTCTCCCGCGGCTCGAACCAGCCGCCGACACCCAGCAGGCCCATGTCGACGATCGCGTCCATGCTCTGGTCGACGACCCCAAGCCGAGAGCTGATCTGCGAGAGGATTCCCATCGCCCGGAACGGTCGCTCGGACAGGAGCTGAGACTGGTTGACGTTGTAGGTGCCGGCCGGGATGTAGTCGAACTCCTTCCGGTAGCCCGGCACGAACGGCACGATCAGTCCACCCTTCGTGCGGGTGACGACCGAGAACATGTAGTCCTGAGCGAACCGGCCGACGATCAAATCCCAGAACGTGAAGCTCCCGATGTCGTCCGGGCTGGCCACCGTCAGGCTGATGTCCTGCATGATCTTCGATGCCAGGTCGTTGTCGAAGTCGATCCCGACGCCCAGCTTCTTGTAGTCGTCTCCGGTCGGCGCCAGCAGTGCAAGGCCCGCCGCGGCTCCGTCGTTCTTGCCGCTGCCTTTGAGACCCACCTCGTCGACGAAGATGGCATCGACTTCTGTCAGGTTCTGGAAGAAGGGATAGAGGCAGGAGCCCCACAGGTCCTCTTTGAGTTTGCCTTGGTCCACGTACGGCGCGGCGAGCGTGGATCCCGTCCAGTGGCGGGCACCGGTCCGGGTGTCCGGCATCAGAGCCCCGTAGGAGTAATGGGTGGGGTTCCGCGGATGGGACGAGTCACTGAAACAGGACGAGTTGTTCAGCTCGGACAGCTTATGCGTCAACTGAAGCGTGAACTCGGCGTGCGAGGCTTCGATCGCCATCGTGTCGCCGACGCCGGCCGTCAGACCGTCGAACAGAAGGAACTCTCCCTCCGGGATGCCCAGGTCGACCTTACCGCCCGGGGAGAATGCCAGCCGGTCGAGCCGAGCATAGACCTTCGCTGGCAGCTGATCCCGGAGAGCAGTCGCGATGAGATGGACTTCGGACGGCTTGAGGCTTTGAGTGTCTCGACCAAGCGGCAGAGACACCGACGCGACCGGGATCCCGTTAAGGTCCCAGGACGCACGGACTCCTACGATCGGCAGGCTCTTGCCGTCGATCTCCATCCGACATTCGACCTTGCGGTAGACCCAATCTGTACTAGGCACGCGTGCGGCGCTCCTCAAGACGATAGGCGTACGCCAGGATGAATCCGCTCAGCGCCACGACATCCACAGGGGACTGAGACGCGTTGCGGAGTGACTCCCAAGGCTCATCATGTCCGACTCCGAACAGCTCCAGCTGCACGGGCTCCGGCACCTGCCGCATGATGCGGGAGATCTCGGAAAGGTCCACTTCGGGCCGAACGAGCTGCGACAGGACCCAGCTATCCCCCGTTGAGGCATTCTCGCTGATCCGAATGAACGTGGGCGACAGTGGTAGCTGAACCGGAGTTGACCAGCCATCTGGCTGAATGACTGTCAGGGTGGAGTCTCCGTCGATCTCGATCTCGAACAGGCCGGGCGTATCGTCCAGCAGACGGACGATCCACTGAAAGTCCATCTTGCCGCCGGTCTGCGTGTACGTCGGCGGCTCTCCATAGACCGTCAGCTTGGTGGCGTCTCCAACGTCGACCGCGGGAAGCGGCGAATCCCAGGTAGTCGAGATCTGCGTCGGGTCGTACGACACCCGGCTGTCCAGCTCTGCGACCAGGTCTCGCAGCGGACTGTAGTGGAGCAGCGACATGAACTGCTGCAGCCGATAGTTCCGTGCGGCGCGATCGGCCTGACGTCCGAACAGGATCGAATCGACCGTTCGGAGAGCCGAGGAGCGAGTCACCGGCCGGAAGTCGACCGGAACGTACTCCTCTCCGTAACGACTCTGAGTCGTTCCCGGCAGGTTCAGCAGCAGCGTGCGAATGTGGTTGATCATGTTCCGGTCCCGCCTCCCGACGAGCGACGCTGCGGCATCGCGCTGAATTCCAACCCGAACTGCGCGATCCGGCTCTCGGGCTGGATGATGTTCACGCTGAGTCGGGTCAGGAAGCTCACGAAGTTGCCAGACGGCGTGGTGCCAATCTGGATGTTGATCGGGGTCGGGCGGCGGGCAATCGAGTTCCGGTCGTAGTATTCTGCCACCCGCTCGATGCCGGTCTTCGTGCCGTTTCCGGGACAGATGTCCGAGAAGGAGAGGCCCGCCACCCGGATCCGGCCGATCTTCTCTCCGAAGACGTAGAGATGGATCAGGTCCTTGAGGGTATGAACGAACTTGAAGTTCCCCTCGCGCTCGATGGCCATCTGGGTGATGATGCTCTTCTGGACGAAGAACTGCCGACCACTCCAGCCGTCGAACGAGACAGGAACGGGGATGTCGCCCTCCGTGCGGAAAGCGACAGCTACCCCGGGCTGCGTTTGAAAGATCATCGCCATAGTTACTTGATCGGCTCGTAGCCGACGCCTCCTGTGACCCGTCCTGGGTAACGCTGACCGTTGATCTCGACCGTGATCGTCGTACCTTGAGCCAGCCGCACCGTCTGCGGCCGGGCAGTCTGGGAGTCGACGTTTTCCTCGTCTTTCGGACGAAGCGATTTGACTGTCTCGGAGATGTAGGAGCTGACGACCTGCTCGCCAGTTCCTTCACCGCCCTTGCCGACTTCGCGGATGCGGAGGAGCCCGGAGGCTTTCCGCCGGAGCTCATCGGCTTCTCGTCCCTGGACTTTGTCGACGCTGACGCCCTGGTCCTTGGCCATCTTGTCGAGGCGTTCCTTTGCTTCGACCGCCTGGTCCAGTTCGCGACGGGCTGCAGCGGCGTCTTCTCCGGATCCCAGCGAGTCAGCCAGCCGCTTCGCTTCCTCGTCGCTCATTCGCGATCCGGTGGTCTTCACGACACGCTCGATCGCTTCCGCGTTCAAGTCGTCGTCCGATCGCCGGTTCTTCGACTGGTAGTCCTTGAAGCGATTCCGCTCCTCTTCGGTCATCTTCGGTCGGGCCGAGGGATCGAGCTTCATCTTTTCCTTGACGGCTCGCATTCCGCTCGTGATTCGCTCCTGGATCGCGAGTGCCTCCTTGTCGCCAGAGGCCAACAGATCCTGCACCGAGTTGAAGCCCTTCTTGCGGGCCATCAGTTCCAGCTCCGAGTAGCCCTCGTATGCCTTCTGAACGAGATCGAAGCCACCGGCACCAAGCTGCTCAATGGACGCCTCGTCGTTGAGCATCTGGCTGACGAGCTTCTTGCCGGACACGAACTGATCCGCGGACCGGGTGAAGATGTCCTTCCCCTCTTCTGTGTCCTTGGACCCGGAGCGGACCCCGTCGAGCGTCCGCTCGCTTGCCGCCATGATCTCTTCGATGTCCTGCTCTCCGACTTTGACCTTGGTGTTGTAGCCAAGATTGCCGGCGCGATCGTCGTACCCGCCTCCACCGGCGAGCTTGAGAGCCAACAGGCGGCTCTTGAGTTCGGGCGGCGTGGTGGGGTTGCGGAGCAGGTCGTCGATCGAGTCCGTTCGCTTGGAGCCGTTCGCGTTCGGGTTCGCGGCGAGGTACTCCTCCCGGACTCGCTCCGCTTCGGTCTTGGCAGCCTCGCCGCCGGCCCGCAGCGCCGACACCGAGCGGGAGATCGACTCCTGACGCTGGGCTCGCTTGGCGGGATCCTTCTCGGTGGCCGCAATGTTCTCGTACTCCTTCTGCAGGGCCGTCATCTCGTAGGCCTGCAGAGCCAGAGCCTCCCGGTCGCCAACCTTGCCTAGCTCCTTCGGGTCGATCTTCGCGATCCGCTTCATGATCTCGACAGGGTCCTGGACGTTCAGGATCTCCGCGATCGCACTGCCGAAGTCCTCAGTTGGATTCTGGATGACGTCCGACAGCCGACGAAGCGGACCGGACTGTCCGAGCCCGGCGAGCGCCTTGCGCATTGTTGCGTCGACGCGAGCCTGCTGTGTCTGCACCTGCTGCCGCTTCATGACTTCTGGATCCATCAGGTCCAGCATGTTCTGAGCGGAGTCGGCCCACTTGTAGGCCGGATCCTGACGAATCCGCTGCTCGAAGTCGCCCCATCCAGTGATCGCCGCGTCGAGGGCCTGCTGGTCCGTGATGGTGATGCCACGTTCAGCGAAGGACGTCTTGATCTTGTCGGCAAGGATCTTGTTGCGGCGCCCGGCCACACGGCGGTCCTCGGCCGACATCTCCTGCAGCGTCTTGGCGACAAGCGGCGAGACAGCACCGGCAGCGTTCCGGGCATCCTCGGTCGAGGCTCCCGCAGCTGTCGCGGCTCCGACGAGCCCAGCGTTCATCTCCTGAGCAATCAGCCGCTGGATGTCGCGACCTTGGAGCTGCCGGACAATGTCCGAACCGCCGAACTTGAACGTGTACTCCTGGTTGGAGTACTTGTCCATCAGAACGGAGTTTGCCGTCCGCGGATCGAGGCCAGACTGCTCAGCCAGGGCCATCCACTTGGCGTTGTCCATGTCGACGGACATCTTCTCGCCGGTGATCGGATTCACGAACTCCGTCTGACCGTTGCGGATGGCGTCGGCCAGAGCCGCCAGCGGGGAGCCTTCCTTGAAGCCGCGCTCCTCGGCGAGCCGCATCGTGGCTCCGATCTGGTTGCCGACTGTGGAGTTGGCCCCGCGCAGCCGTAGCTCCTGATCACGCATGGTGATCTCTTCGAGTGACTTCCGGCCCCAGGCCGAGATGTCCCCACGGCCGACGTCGCGGAAGGCCGCACCGAAGGCCGCGGCGCCCTGGGTGGCCGTCACGGCGAAGACACGGTCCAGGCCGATCTGGCTGGCCAGGGCTGCACCCTGAGCGGTCAGGCCGGTCATCGCCTGAATACCCATTCCGGTCTGCGTCGCCAGCGACTGCGTGGTTCGAACGATTCGCTCCATCTCGCCCGGGGCCATCGTCGCCAGCCCGCCCTGGGTGAGCATGTTCAGCCCTTCAATGATCTCCTTCATGGGGGCGTTCGGGCGTCCCATGTCGCCAAAGATGTCCCGCATAGCGGAAACGACGCCGGCCATGCTCTTGAGCCGGTCAGTGTTGCGGCGGACGTCGAACATTCGGAGGTTCGCGTCGAACTCAGTGGGTGAATCCCGCCGCAGCTGCTCGATCGTCTCGATCGGCTTCTTTTCCGAATCGGCCATCAACCGATTCTGCTCTTCGTTCGAGTACGTGCCGATCGACCGGCCCATCAGTCCACGGGTTTGCATCTCGTCGTAGAGCTGACCAACCTGCCCGCCGCTAAGACCCCGCCAGCTTGTGATGTCGGCGCCCGGTCCAAAGAACCGGGACTGGATCTCGCGGGCCATGAAGCCGGCGGACTCACCCGACATCCCGATCCGTCCGGTGACCGGATCGACCGCGTACCGCCCACCTTGGCTCAGGTAGTGGGCCATGACCATCGCCGAACCGCGGCTACCGTGGAGCTGATCGGCCAAGTCTGGGGCGAACTGCACCATGAATGGCATCAGCCCGCCGATGTCGCGGGCGACACCGGACGCGAGCCGTTCCTCCTCCAGACCCATGCGGGTGCCCGTCATCTGGGCTATCCCGCGGATCATCTGGATGTAGGTCTGCTCGTCCGCCCCGCGGGCCATCTGGACAGCCTGGTTCCGCTGATTCCAGAAGTCTTTGACCCGCCACTGGTCAAAGACGTTCTGCATCGGCATGAACTGCGTTGGCATTCCGCCGCCGGTGAACGGCGACGCCAGCATCTGGGCAAGAATGCCCAGCAGCGGGTTACTTTGGAGGGCCGGAATGTTGAGGTCGAACGGCATCCCGGGCGCGTTGACCCGACCGAACATTGGCCCGACCGCCGACCGCGCCATGATCTCCTGCAGGAGCTGCTCGTCCATTCCTCTTCCTTCCTTGGTCGCGGGATGCGTCGTTGTCGACGAGCCACTGCGCCGTCTGCTCGATCTTTCGCTGGACCTCCGGATCTTCCGGGTCGCCCCAGGCGGCTACCCAGGCATCGTACAGCCGCTTGTTGGCGGATTCTTGAGCCTGATCCGGAGACTCGAATGTATTCCAAGGGAAAAGAAGCTGCAGTATCTGCTGCAACAGACGGTAGGACTCCTGATTCAGCTTCTCGACCGATTCCTCGGTCAGATTGTCCCGGCTGAGCAGGTTTCCGTTGCGGCGATGCAACAGGTCGTACATGAAGAGTCGTTGAGCTCGGGACTTCTCCGAGATCATCAACGACACCCTCGTGTACCAGCGTCGGTCTTGGGGATCGGCTTTTGTGAAGTCCAGTGTGCCATCGGCGGCACACTGGCACATCAGAGCGGCTACACGATCCCCTGCCAAAAATCCGGATCCTCCATGCGAGCCTCCAGCTTCTCGCACAGCCGCTGGAACCGGTGGAAGCACGCCCCGACAGTCCGGCGGATCGACTCGGACGTGAGGTAGTGCTCGTACATCGCCTTCGCCTGCTGAGGAGCCTTCGTCTCCTTGCTGGGATCGATCTCGTCGAACTCGTTCTCAGCGATCGGTGGCAGCTTCTGCAGGCCGGTCCCGCGGAGCGAGATCGAGTCGAGCGCCATCGCCATCCGGTAGTCGGTGACCTTCTGCAGCCACTCGGCCTGGGTCGCGATCCGGCCCTGACGGGCGTCGAAGGCGATCTGCTGCAGTGCCATGTCAGATTCGGTCGACATGAGCGTGCGGAAGGTGACCTTCACAGCCCCGCCGAGCAGCGTGAAGGTCTTGAAGAACCGGACGCCACCGAGGACCGTCTGCAGAAAGTCCCGCTTCTCGTCGACCGTGGGCTCCGTTTCGTCCGGACGGGTGCTGTCCCAGCCGCAGTGCGGACAGAGCGGATTCTTGATACCGGTGCGGTTGGCAGCGTCTTCCGCCTCCTTGAGAACAGCAACGTCCTCTTCGACCGCCACCTGGGCGTGGGCCTTCGCCGCAGCGACCTGCTGCTGTACCGGCTCTCGCACTTCCGCGACTTCAGGAACGGCTCGCGGCTTGGCCTGTGCCCGACGAACAGGTTGCGGCGGGGGCTCCTCTTCCTCGTCTTCGACGACAACGATCTCCTGGAGCTCCATGTCCAGTCCAGCCTGAATCGCTTCGTTGACCCCGGTGCCGGCCGCTTCGACGAACTTCGCACCGCGGATTGCGGCGTCCTGCTGTTTTGCGAGGTTGACGAACTGACGAAGTTCCTTCTGCTTGTCCGGTGTCAGTCGGCGGATATCGACCGGTGCCAGTTCACTGAGGTCGTCTGCTTCAGCCGATTCCGCAGACAGGATCGGCGGCGTGTCCGGCGCAACCGGCAGATGCGAGTCGTCGTCAGCGTCGGCGATCGCTTCACTCTGCAGCTGCTGAATCATGCTGGGCAAGTTACCGGGAACGATGTCCCCTTCCTTGATGCCCAGCTTGGCCAGCTGCTCCAGTTCAAAAGGTGTGCGGCTCTTAGCCCGCACAACCCGGCCGGGCTGCATAGGCAGGCCCTTAACCGGGCCGGGAGCCTTCTGCGTCCGGCGGATCTGACCGGCTTGAGGTGTGGTCGATTCGGGAGGTTTGCTCTTCCGGAAATCCATCATGGTCTCCTAAGTCAAAACGCGGTAATTGGAATTGAGGGGCTGCGCGGTGGGCGCAGGGAACTTCGGTTCTTCGTACTGAGTCTGGTTCGATTCTCGGTCTTTGGACCGGCCGTTCTGCAGATCAAACAGTGTGATGTCCTGGGTGTAGAACACCGGTTTGCTCGTGAGATTCAGGGTCCCCGGGTACGGATACTCGCCGCCGGACGGCTTCTCTGTCCAGACTGTTCCGATGCCGTTCCCGAGCCGAGCCATCTGCTGCCAACGGGACTCGAACATGACGAAGTCGCTCGTCATGTACTGTTCGACGGTTCGGCAGGTGAACTTCGTTGCGGAGATCGCACCGTCGTTTCCGGCCTGATTGTCGCCGTACCACTTCTGGTCGAGGTCCTTCTGCCGAGCTGCGTTTCCGCTCGTGACCTGCTGCTGCTCGACTTGATCGACCTGCTGCAGGATGTCGCGAACCTGCTGCAGCCCCTGGTTCTTGAGGATCCCGACCGGCGGATCAACCTCGGCGCCGAAAGCCCCTTCGATCGTCGACATCCCGCCGCGGTTCGCTACCGGGCCGTCGAAGAAGGCTCCTCCGTCCACGTACATCAGACTGCCGATGACAGTGGCCGCGGACGAATAGAAGTTGACCTTCTCGACCGAGCCAGACCCGAACCGGTCCTCCGCGCTGATCCCGATGTACCGGGTGAACGTGCCGGAGTGAGTGACGATCTGCCCGTCGCCCCGAGCGGCGTCCAGAACGATCGAGCCCGACTGAACGTCTCCTCCGCCCGTTCGCAGGTAGATGTCTCCGCCCAGGAAGACGATCTGACTTGACTTGGCCTTGAAGTGGATCCCGCCGGCTGAAACGTCTTCACCAACACCCTGGTAGTTCATGCTTCCGGAGGCGTTGTTCTCGACAAGGAAGCTACCCGAGCCGCTCTGACCGCTGGCGACGTGCACATTCCTCCAGCCGCGGAGCCGGACGTCGTTCTCAGTCGAAGAGACGTCGACCGAGTACTTCGCTCGCTGGATGATGTCGTGGCCTGCCAGCAGGTTCACGTTCCGCCCGGCTTCGAGCGAGATGTCTCCCGGGCAGGACAGCCGGATGTTGCCGCCAACCATGCGGATCTCAGCGCCGTAGCCGTCCGCGTAGACCTGCCCGCCGTCGTCGAAGAGGTTGATCGACGATTCGTTTGGGAAGAACTCAGCCTGCTGCTTACGGTGGTCGAGCCGAACCTGGACTGGAGACGGCCGGCTGATGTAGCTCTTACCGAGGAGTTCGCTGAAGTCGATGCTCTCCGTGACCTTGTTGAACTCGCCGTTATCGCTCTCTTCCGGAATGAAGAAGTCTTTCCGGTGGTAGTAGACGCCGTTGAGGTTCAGCCAGTTGAACAGGTGTGCGTGGACATCGAACAACCCGGCTGCCTGCTGCAGGTGCGGGTAGTCCCCCTCGTTCGCAACCCGATTGGTAACCTTGTGGTCCGGTCCCTCACCGTTCTGACCTGCAGCCTTGTAGTTGGAGGCCGTATCGCCGCTCGGATCGTGCGGCAGCCGGAGCCGTTTTGGAGCCGGGATTGGCAGACGCTTCGAGAGGAAGATGCCGCCGGCCGCGCGGACGCTGTAGTGGCCGTAGAGCCCCTCCTGCACCTCCAGCAGACCAAGCGGTGCGGACCGCTCTTCGTACTTGAACAGATCCCCCTGCTGCGGAGGGGCCTGGACGAGATGCTTTTGACCCTGGCCGATGTAGCCCTTCAGCTCAACGTGCCGGTGGAACGGCTGTTGCTTCTGATCGACTGGCTCCACGGAGGCAAAGTGGCCGGGGTCGAGCTGAACCTCTCGATCGGTCTTCTCTGTGGTCGTGGCCGTCTCCGGACGCAGCGCACCCATCTGCTCCCAGGGATAGGGCGTCACCCCGTGGTAGTAGAGGATCTCACTCTCGTCGTCGAGCATCTCCCGCACGTGGCCGGCGGACCACTCCTGAGAGTTCACGCCGCCCCAGCGCACGAGCTGGTCGTGATAGAACAGGAAGAAACCGCTCGATTCGTCGATCGCGAGTTGACCCATGAAGGAGTCGACGGTCAGACGCAGGCCGGTCTCCGTCATGACGCCGTATTCGTTGCCAACGACGTCTACAGGCCGGTTCGAACCCCAGTCGACGATCGCGCCTTCCTGGGTGTCGAGGACTGCGTTGATGCTTCGGTCGACCTGCACGCCGCAGCGGGAAGCGCGGGTGACCCAGCCCGCGAGCGATCGCGTGGGATCTGTCGCCGCCTCGGGCTCGACGCACACGATGACCCCGTACGTGATCTGCGGGTGCACGATGCACCACACCATCGAGTTCGGCGGGATCGTCGTGATTTCTTTCGCGCCGAAGGGGAGCAGCCCTGTCGAGGCTCCCAGCACGCAAGGACGAATGCCACGGCCGTTTTCAAGTGCGACCCGGTAGCAGTAGAGGCCACCGACCGAGCCCAGCACACGGCCAAACAGAAGCTCGGCTGTCCCGCTTCGAGCGGACTGGCCGACATTGAGCGGGTCACGGGCGGACTTGCCAGCAGCGCTCGGCCGCGACAAAAGACCAGCCCACTCCATCTCCACGGAGTGCTTGTCAGACATTGTCGATCCATCCCACCCAGAGGGTGACTTTTAGAGGGCACAAAGGCCCCAGCCAGCGGGTCCGATAATGAACCCGCTGGCTGAAGATATCTCGTCGCTACCGCGACGGCAAACTAAGCACCGGCGCCGGCGCCACCAGCGATGTTCCCGGCCGCGGCTGCACCGTTCAGGTCGAGGCTGACGAACATCATGGTCAGCGTCTCGTTGATGAGCATGTTCATGGCTTCGACCGTGACGGCGATCGAGGTGATCACCGCGTTCTTGATCGAGAACCGCATGCCCTGGAATTCACCCTGCGAGTTACAGCCGGCGTCCACCTCGAAGTTGAGGTTGTTCGTGGCAGCGTTACAGACATTGCCGAACTTCGTGTAGAACCCGACCTGGATGGCCCGGGGGCCGAGCACGCGTCCAAGCTGGATGTTCCCCTGCGTACGGCCGGCGACCAGATAGGTGAACTGGGTGCCGATTTCGTACAGCCGGGTGATGTTCTGCACGTAGTTGACGGAGATCTGCTGGGTGAGCAGACCAACGCCGGTCACGTTGTTGTTGCCGCCGAAGACGACACGGGCCGCGTCCGCTGCGAACGAGCCCTTGTAGTCGTTCCCCTGACGACCGTAGATGTCCATTGAGATCTGACCTCCGTGTCAAAACGCAAGTTGCCAGACTTGCGAAGGGTTAAGAGAGAAACCCGGCGGGATCTTCCCGCCGGGCGGCTACCGGCACCGGATCAGATGACCAGGTACGTTTCGATGTTGTTCAGCGGGTAACCGATCGTGAGGTTGATCACGATCACGACGCGGTCCGGAAGGATGTCGTGGGCTTCGAGCCGGACGATTTCCCCTTCGATCAACTGACCGCCGAGCCGCTCGACGAACCCGTTCGCCTTGAGGAACTCGATGCAGTTCAGGACTTCCACCCGCAGGAGGGACAGGGTCCCCGGAGTGACGTTGCTGATCCCGATGTACGGCGAGAGCCGACGCCGGAACAGGTAGGAGATCGAGTCGACGTTCGAGACGACCTGCTCTTCCCGGGTGTTGACGTCGGTGTTGTCCGTCGTCAGCGCGTGCCGGGTGTAGACCGTGCCGTCCCGGCCGGCGGTGACCACCCACGTGCCGGCTTCCGCCATCGTGTTGAGCTGCGTGCTGTTGAAGTAGCTCGTCGACCGCGGAACCGAGTCGAATCCGGTCACGGGCAGGTTCGTCAGGCCCTGGTGCGGCACGACGCCCGACCGGAGGCCGGCGAGCGCGGCTGCCAGGTAGTACCCGGCGACTTCCAGGCCACCCGAGATGACCGTATCCGGCCAGACCACCTTGACCCGGCGGTTGCCGAAGGAACCAGCCTGCTCGCCGACGTTGGCAGCAATCTCGTTCTTGGTCATGGGGTGCCAGATCTCGATCTTCTCCGGCGAGTTGATGGCCGAGGTGTGTCCGGAGACGAGCTTGATCGTCTCTTCGTTCGGGATCGAGTCGATCACGAACTCCTCGTACGTCTGCTCGCCGAACGACGTGCCGAACAGCATCCGGACGATGTCGCCCGGGCGGGCTCCCAGTTCGAGCACCGACGCGTTGCCGGAGCTGACCTGGAGGAGCGTGTACTGGGTGCCGTCCGAATCCGGGTCGTCCACCAGGGTCGCCAGGACCTCTTCTTCGTCGCTGGACGTCGCGGCGCTGACCTTGACGGTTTCCGTCACGGCGGCGACGTTGAAGAACGCCGCCCGCCACCGGCCGGCTTCGGCCGACGACTGCGAGTTGACGTGCCCAGCGAACAGGTTCTGGACCGACCGCGACTGCGTCATCGGGGCGAGGTTGTAGACGTCTTCCCGGCCGACGAGCAGTTCCAGGGCTTCCGCCCAGCTGTCGTCTTCGTCCGGCTCGGCGATCCCGACGCCCTTGACGGCAGTGCCGTTGGCGTTGGCGAGGGCCTTGTACATCCCGTACTTGAGCGGGTTGTCCGGGTGGATCGGGCCGGAAACCTGATCGTTCAGCTCGTCTTCGTCGACGGCCGAAACGACGTCGCTCGCAAGTTCCGAGCGCCAGGCCCGGTACTCGACGAACAGGTCCCCGGAGGTGATCACGACGGGGATCAGTTCCCCACCGTCCGTCCAGGTGGTGTCGTAAGCGACGATCCCCGAGTTGACGGTCAGCTGGCTCTGGGAGACTTCCCAGTTGACGAGCGGATCGTACCCGGCGCGGTTCTTGTCGATTTCCAGGTCCTTCAGCAGGTAGATCTGGAGGTCGAGGTCTTCCGCTTCATCCATTTCGCCCGGCAGGTTGTGGCCGAGGACGAGCGTGCTCATCCGGCCTTCCGCCTGCGCGGTGACGTCGATGAAGTAGATGTCCCCCTTACGGAGGCCGACGACCGGATCCAGGAGCTGGGTGTCTTCGTCGACGCTGGAGCTCTCGGCGCCGCCACCGTAGAAGGTGATCGTGACGCCCTTCGTTCCCACCGCCACAGCCACGTTGTCACCGGTGACGTTGACCGGACCGTTGCTGGCGTCGACACCGTGGACCGTGCGGACCGTGACCTGGGGCCGCTTGTCTTCGTCTTCGTCGTCGAACTCGCCGCCGCGGGTGACTTCCACGATGTAGGTCGTGTCCCGCGCACCGCTGTAGGTCCCGCCGGAGACCGCGAGGGCCTGCTCGAAGGCGGACTGAACGACGACGCGGTAGACCGTCCCGACAACGAGGTCGGCGGCACCGGTGAAGCTGATCCGCAGACCGCGCTCACCGACGTCGAACAGCGAACCGTTCGTACCGGGGATCAGCTCGTCGTCTTCGTCCAGCCCACTGGCGGTCGTGACCTTCAGCTTGGCGGTCGTGTGGTCGTCATCGACCGAGCTGGCGGTGACCGTGATCGTGTAGGTGTCGTTGATGTATCCGTCGACAAGCCCGTTGTAGTTCGCGGCGTTCGCGGCGAACGTGACACCCGGCGAGCTGCCGGAGACCGTGCTCGTGGTAGCCGAAACGTTCTGGTCTTCGGGGTTGGCTTCCGCCAGCTCGACTTCACCGACCGTCGCCGCAACGGCTTCGCCGACGATGTCGAGGACGTAGGTGTTGAGTTCGAACTCGTCACCATCGGCCACGCCGCGGAGGTAGACCCGGTCACCACGACGAACGTCGCGGTCGTAGAGCTCGGTGATACGGGCGTAGTCGCCGTTCTGGGCGAAACCACCCGACCCCGCCCGGCGGATCCGGTTGCGATAGCCTTCGACCGGCGCGACGATCTCGTCGGCGGCGATCAGGTCCTCGAACAGGACCAGCTTCGCGTCTTCCATGAAGAGCTTGACGTACGACTCGTCGATCGTGGATCCCACCGGCTTTGTGGGCCAGGCGTAGGATTGGTCATCGTCAGCGTCGTACGCACCCAGCGCACCCAGGCCCTTTTCGTCGGCCTCGGCGTACCGAAGGAGATACGCGTGCGGCCCTGCGATGAGAGCGCGCAGCGGATCAGTGATTTCGGCCGGAACCAGGTTGAATTCCTGGAACACCAGGGCCTGCGGAACGATATAGGGCATCCCAAATGCCTCCGTGCATTGAATGTGAGATCCGTCTCAGCGGCAGTCTGTAATCTACGGCCTGAGCAGATTCGTGGAAATAGTTATCCGTCGCAGCCTCGGAACGTCCTGCGTCAGGACCCAGGCCACTTCATGAGCGTACGCGATCGAAACGGGCACAACGAACCGTTCCGTCGCCTCTTCGGCCATCAGCATGACGGAGTCCACTTCCATCACCAGAAACTGGTGTAGGTCGAGGTTCCGCCGGATGACCGGTCCGAAGCTGATGAGGGTCGTGTAGACCTCCTGCGCCAGCAATTCCGCTTCGCCGGCTTCGTCGGCGACGCAAAAGATCGTGTGGGAGCCGGACATGAACGTGGCGTACCGGTCAAAACCGTCTGCCGCGAGCGTTCCCTGCATCATGTCGTTGATGCCGCGGCGCTGGACGGCCCACTTGTTTCGCTTGACGATCAGCGCCGGCGACCAGTTCGACTCCTTCGGGCGCCACTTGTTGATCGACTCGATCTTGATCCCGGTCCGATCGGTCGGGCGCCAGCGGTAGCTGCTCCAGGGCGTGTCCGGGATGGCCTCGTAGGGGTTCTCCCGGAACGTATCCTGCTCGAAGTTCCGCTCGTCAGCGAAATGCTGGCGAAGAATGTGAACCACTATCCCCGTCATCAACAGAGGCCGAAGGCCCAAACTGCAGAGGGAACTTGGTCGATGAATTCGACTTTCCGGCAGCAGCGGGTTTTTCATTGGCATCCATGCCTAGCGCTTGAAGCACGTCGCGCTGTGACGGGGCGTAGTCGAAAAGGCGGATCTTCCGCATCAGGAGCTTAGGATACGACATCGGATTCGAGACCTCAAATTACGGCATCGGGATCTGGTACACCGGGTCCGCGGTATCGACCTGCCGCAGCTCGACTTGCAGCAAAATGTCGACACCCCGCATGGCTGCCAGGGTTTTGACCGGACGGACGACGTACCGGCGGTCCGAGCCAGCATGGATGAACACGTCTCCGTGCGTCAGGGGCGGAAAGGCGATCATAACGCCTTGCTGGACGTTCACGTCCTGCTGTCCGACCGGTTTGTCGCCCCGCTGCGGGTAGTGCGTCTGCTCGGTGAGCTGGATGAAGGCCGGGTGTGGGGCGAAGAACCCGCCCTTGAAGTCTGTGCCGGCCGTCTCAGGTCGTTTCGTGCTGATGACTTCACCCGTCAGGGGATCCCGGGCGCGGCGTCCCGCCGGAACGTTGATGTCGGCCTTGTCGCCAACCCGCTTCCGCTTGAGGATGAACCCCTCCCACCCGGTGAACTTATTGAGCAGGAGCCGGTTCTGCCGGACGGTTTCCCGGGCCTCCAGCCAGTCGGACCGGTTGAGAACGCCTGTCGCAGGGCATGGCTCGGAGTAATACGTGCCATCTGGGGTGACGAGCTTGATCCGGTAGTGGACCTCCCACTCCTTCCCGCCGTACCGTCGATTCGTGTCCGCAGCGGCAACAGCGTTGACCTGCGGTGCTCCGACATCGCGCCAGTCGTCAGCGAGATTGCTGCCGGTGAAGCCGACCTGCAGTTGCGTCGTGTACGGCTCCGGATCGACAAAGTTCGTGTGGTAGGACCAGGCGATCTGTGTGTTGCCGGAGATGGCGAAGCTCACGACGACCCGGGAGAAGACCAGGTCGCGAGTCATCGTCTGGGTCGGATTGGTCATGAGTTCGTCCCTGATAGCTAAAGAAAGGGCAGGTCGCCGGCAGACCCTCCTGGCCTGCCGGCGTTCCCACACCAAACTCAAATGATGATCGACTCTTCGCCGGCTTGCGCACACACGTTCTGGATGAAGGTCGACAGGTCACGCTGCATGAACCTGTGAGCCCTCATCATCATAGTGTGGATGTCCAGGTTCGACATTCTTTGAACGTCGTTCGGAGAGTACCCCGCCCGGCCGCAGAAGTCGGCGTACCAGCGAATCGACCATTCATATATGGCCCTCCGCCCGAGGGGTCCTTCCGGACCGGTCAGGCGGGCAATGATTTCCTTTTGTGTGGGTGTCATCTCTTCCCCTCCGTTATCGAACGTGAGGGTGTATTCCACCTGGAAAACCGTGATCGGCAGCCTCTTGTGAAAGGAGTCGACCATCGCCTCTTTCAACTGCGCTTCGATTGGCTGACCTTCGGGGATCGGCTTGCCGCTCGGACCCGAGAATGCGGGTTGAAGCATGAGAGCCCGATACTGAAGAATCCCGAGGGCCGCGAACATCGTAACCGTGATCAGATACGCCGCGATGAGTGTCCGAACTCGAAACATAATGTCTCTCTCGTGGGTGGTGTGGGATGTCGCCCGGCGACCTTGCCGGGGCTACTTGCAACGCTGTTCCAGTTCCTTGATTTTTTCCGCGGACTGGATCATGAGCTCGGTGTGCTGAAACCGAAGTTCAACCAGTTGCGCGTGCGTGCTGGTATATCTTGCCAGCAGCTCTTCGTAATCTCGCTGAAACTTTTCCGTGCGAGACGTCATGATCGCCTGAATGCTTCTGACCGACACATCGCCTTCCCCGCTGGCTTCTCTGCCGCCCATCACGTGGCCGAAAGCGAAGACAAGCGTGAGCAGAATAAGCAGCAGGCTGTATCGCACAAAGTTTGACATCGCAAGCAGCACGCGGGCTAACGCGAGACGTGACATGGACGGTTCCTCAAATAGGGGTGTGGAAAGAGATCGCGGCAGTCTTTGCCGCCTACAGAGACGTACTGACGTTGACAGGAAAGCCGAACTGCTCGGTGAACCAGACCGTACGAGCCCCGATGAGCGAGCTGTAGGGAGCCTCGCCCACGTGGCTGACAAAGACCAGGCGCTCACCGACCGCCAGTTTGCCGAGCCATTCGAAGGTCCGCCGGAGTTTCGCCCGGTTGTGGTTCCACTGGATCGACTTCAGATCCAGGCGAAGCAGCGCCCAGAGACGGCGCCGCAAGTGGCACTGATCGACCGCGTCCAGCCGCTCCATGTCGTAATAGAGAACGGCCGAGACCCATTTTCCCTCATTGATTCTGCGTTCGATCTCCTCCTTCGTCGGGCACTTCGCCTGCGGAAAGAGGGCTTCCACTTCAAACAGAAAACCTTCGAACATCCGGGTCAGAAACTTCATGTTGTCTCCGTGCACTAAGGTTGCAACAAGCCCAGCCTGAGCTCTGCTGCCACTACTAGGAAGTAGCTACTGTTAGTGACGCGAATCGGAGACGGATTTAGTACCCGTAGGGCGATCCGAACGTGCTGTACCCCATCTGGATGTTGATCGACACCTTCTTGTTGGCGACCCACTTCTTGTACTCTTCCCACCGCCGCTGGCCCTCCAGCAAGTAGGGCTGCTCGCGGCCGAGATCGTTGACGACGATCCCGCCGGCTGCGCGGTTTTGCGTGTTCCGCCGGTAATGCTCCGCGGCCATGAAGCACAGGTTCGCGACGATCCCTTCCAGCCAGTGATAGCGGTACGGGAAGTTCGTCGTGTCGTAGGTGCCGATCGGCGGAAGCGATTCATTCCAGTACATGACCGGCCGGCCGATGGCCGCGCCGATTTCGGCCAGGTCGAAGTCCAGCTCGTCGATCAGATAGTTCTCGTCCGGCATGCTGTCGCGCATGTGCAGCCGGATCTCCGCTTCAGTCGGCGGACCGGTCATGTCGCCAGAGCCAGGCGTCGGGTCGACGTGCAGGTAGAACTGATAGCCGGCGACCGTGTCCTCGTCGTTCTGGATGAGGATCTCACCCATGAAGACACCGGCGTCACGGGTGTGGGTGGCGTCCAGATCAAACTGAACGACGCCGTTCGCCGCATCCGTGACCCAGGCATCTAGGGTCGCGATGGTGCATTTGCCGACGCTCTCAACGATCGCGACCTGCAAGCTGGCGTACTCGGCGACCGAGATGGACTCTTCCGACAGTCCGTACTCGGTCAGATCTTGGGGGTTCCCCTCGTCGTCGCGAACGACAACCTCGACGGTCACCTTGTGACGCTGACCGACCTTGATGGCCGGGATGCGGCCGACGAGAGGAACTCCGTGACGGGTGACGCTCGTCCGTGTGCGTCGAGTGGGCATGCTGGTCTCCTACCAGAAAGTCTTTCCGGGCTGCCGCTGGCCCTTCAGGGCACAGATGTCGGCGTAGGTGTGAATCATCCTGTTGTCGGAGTGCCACTTATCCAGGGCTTCGTCCCAGACCCGTGTGTCCTGGAAGCGACACACGATGTCCGGGATCTGCGCTGCCATTCCGCGGTTGCAGTAGTACTGGAACGACATCCGGTTCCACCGGCTTCGCACGCTGGGATCGGCATCCGCCATCAGGCCGTCGCTGGATTGTAGCCGGGCGAGGAGAAAGCCGCCGGGAGCCAGGATGCGGTAGATCTCGTTCATGATCGTGACGCGGTGCATCTGATCGACCCGCGGGATCGAGTCAACAGCCCGGACTAGACCCACGGAGTCGTCGTCGACCGGCAGCACGTACCCGTTCGCCTCGAACTCCTTCAGGGTGATGATCTCGTGACCCGGGAGTTCCTCCCCGCCGGCCCAGAACTGGATCTTCCGCAGGTTCTCCCGCCGCGCCCACTCGTCCATCAGCTTGTAGAAGTTCCGGTTCGAGAGCTTGATCGTCTCGGAGCTGATCTTCTCGCGATTCTTGGTGTAGGTATTGGCCGTATCCCCATCCTTGCCGTGCTCGCGGTAGAAGTAGAGCACCTCGGGGATATGGACGAAGTGTCCGCCGGCCAGGTACGTCCGGATCAGAAGGTCGTGGTCATCGCAGAGCGACATCAGCGGGTCGTGGCCGCGGATCTTCTCGTAAAGCGCCCGGCGCCACACGCGAACGTGGTTCGGAGCGTACCAGACGTAGGCCAGCGAATGCGGACCCGGCGGGAAGGCCCGCACCGCGGTGTAGCCCTGCCCTTTATAGCTGAACGGGTAGTGCTCCCAGCCGTCCGTCTTCCAGTAGTTGCAGGTCTTGTCCGGGTAGAACTGGACGAAGTCGGAGTAGAGGAAGTCGGCATTCTCCCGATCGGCGGTTTCGCAGATAACGGCCAGGGCGTTTTCGACCAGGAAGTCGTCATGGTCCAGTTCGACCAGCAGCTCTCCCTTCGCATGCTTGCAGGCGAAGCGCTTTAGGGCGCCGATTCCGGGGTTCAGCCGGCCCGGGAACGGCTTGACGACCACGCGGGTGTCTTTGAGGATCTCGTCCGGAATGACCGCTCCGGCGTTCGGGACGATCACCCACTCGAAGTCGGGCATCGTCTGGTTCTTGAGAGACTCGTAAGCCTCCAGCAGGTAGACGGGGTTGTGAGTGGGAGTGAAGACACTGACCTTCGGGGACATCCGTAACCCTCCAAAAGAAAACGCCGCTACACCGGGCGGACCCAGTATAGCGGCGTGGAAGATCAGTGCGACTCGAACTGCTACTCGCTGACGTAGGAGCCCCAGCAGGGATCCTGTGCGGACAGCGAGTTGTTGTTGAGTTCGAGCACCTTGGCAACGTCGAGGGTGTCGTCGTACAGGTGCACGGACGGCGTGCTCAGGATCGCGAGGCGACCTTCGTCGAGGTCCCGCTCCAGGGAGTGGAACTTCCGCAGGTTGTCGCGGAGCTTGTCGGGCAGGTGACCGGGTTCGGAGAACTGTTCACCGGCCGCGAGCCGCTTGCCGTGCTTACCGAGATAACCGATGGGGCGAGTGGCCCCCGTGTTGATCACGGTCGTGTAGAGGCAAGAAACGGTCATCGGGTCAGGCTACTCCTTACGCCGCGCCGTTCAGCAGGGCCTGCTGGATGGCGGCAGCGCTCTTGATGAGCTTCGGATCGGCCTTGATCGCCTGGGCGGCGAACTTTTCGGCCTCGTCGACCTGCGACTGCTGTCCGACCGCTTCGAACAGACCAGCGTAGGCTTCGTCCAGGAGGGATCCGCGAGCAGCCGCTTGCTTGGTCTGCTCGGTGACGTGCTGCTGGAACAGCATGTCGCCAATCTGGAGCAGCTTCCCACGGTCGGCACTGGACATCTTCTCGACCGGAACACCGTGGCTGGCCAACTTCTGGAAGAAGGCCGGTTGGGCAACCGTTGCGAAGATATGGTCTCGTGCGGCCTGCTGCTCAGATGCGGCGTTCGTATCGGCCATTGAAGACGTCTCCGATTGGAGGATTGAAACGGAAGAAAACCCGGCAGCCGAAGCTGCCGGGTGTCTCGGGGAGAATCGCTTACGCGAAGTCGGCCCGGGCGAGACCGCCGGTGTGGCCGATCGTGGCCCCGCCGGTCTGGTAGCAGAAGAACTCGATCATCCAGTACTCACGCTTGACGTACATGGCAACCGGTTCGAGTTCGAAGTGCTTCCCGATGAACTTCGGGTTGGCGAACATGTACATCGAGTCGTCGGGAACCAAATCCCGCTTGATCGTCACGATGAAGTTCAGACCCATGAAGTTCCGCTCGGTCCAGCCGTTCTTCAGGATGTCCTGGGAGATATCACCCCCCATTTCATCCCGGCCCCACTTCTCCATCTCCTTCGCGGTGACCATGTTGATCAGAGCGGTCTCGGCTTCGAGCCGGGACGGCGTCCGATTCATGATCTTCTTCGCGTCCTGGACGGAGTCGCGGGTGATACCGCCGCTGACGGTTTCCCACTGGGGGACGCCGGAAGCGTAGGTGTTCTGGTCGGCACCGACGAGCGCGGTGTTGACGGCCGCGAGGAACTTGGAGTCCTCCTCTGCCATCATGTCCTTGAGGGAGTTGTCACTCAGCACCTGCCGAATGTCCATCTCCCACGTGCGCAGTTCGTCGACGTCCTTCGAGAACCGCGGCGTCACGATACGCTGGAACGTGACCAGGTAGCGGGGACCGCGGATGTAGACGCCGATCGGGTTCGTGGCGAACGGCACGCTGATCGACATCGGCGAGCCGGGTTCCTTGTCGATGACCTTCGAGGGCTTGTCCGTGTAGACCTGCCGATCGAGCTCATCGTTGGTGATGGTGAGCGGCGGCATGATCTTGCGATAGAAGCCGTCTTCACGCATCGTCGTCCGGGTGAAGTCGTTGACCGCGTCAGCGGCCTGCTTCTCCATCCCAGGGGTCCGCAGGTGCTCGAAGAACCGTTCGTTGAGCAGCTGCGTTTCAGAACGAGTGGCCATGTGGAAACACACCTCCGTGTGTGATTGTTGGGGATCAGGGTTTGCCCGATCGCTTATCCCGGGGCGGGATTAGGCGATGGTCGGGAGCCAGGTGGGCCAGAAGCTGAGGACGCTGACGCCGTGGGCGTTCGTCGTCACAGCGCGGGAGACAACACCACAGATGTTGTCCGTGCCCGAGGCGATCGCGGCATTGCTGCCGCCGGTCCAGCTCTTCCGCTTGTACAGAAGACCGGCCTCGTCTTCGTTGCCGCCGCCGACTTCCGACTCGTCCGGCGAGTGCAGGAGGTCGTTCGGGGCATAGGCGTTGCCGCCCGATTCCGCCTTGAACTCGGTCGTCTGGAGCTCGTACGGCCCGAAGGCGACGAGACCGGACATCTTCCCGTTCGGGGCGATCGGGAACCAGTTGTTCCCGCCCGGGTTGCTGACGTCGAAGTCGTCCGCCCGGTTGTGCAGGAAGATCGCGACCTGCTTACCGGTGGCGCCGGGCATGAACTTGCCGGCGGAGTCGAGGTGAACGACCGAGCCACCGTAGACATTTTCCTTGGTGACGTCGGCAGAGAGGAAAGCATCGAAGTCGAGCGCGGTCTCACTCGGCCACCCCTTGAGGTAGTCGAGTGCGTGCTCGTACATCTGCTCGTACATTTCGCGGGCCATGAGGAGAAACACCTCCGTGTGATGTTGTTGAACAGTCCGTGTTCGTTCTCAGCAGGGCCTTAGCCCATGATCGCCTGAGCGAACTTGTCCCAGTGAGCGGGAACGCCCGGGGTGCGACTGGGAGCACTCCCCTGGCTGGTTCCGAGGGCCGGCTTGTTGGGAGCCGAGGCCGTCTTTTCCTGCACGGTGCGATCCGCCATCCGCACCATGACTTCGAAGGCCCGCGTCGGATCTTCCTGAAAGACCCGCGTCATGGCCTGCTTTTCGTTTTCGGCGATGAACCCGCCGCGGGCCAGGGCGTCAACCGCCCGGGGGATCTCCGCGGCGACCTTCTTCTGGAAGGTCTCCAGGTTCTGTTCGGCCGCGAGGCCCTTGCCGATCGCCTCGCTGGCGATCTGGGCCATCTTCGTGACCTTCTGTGCCGGCGACAGGTCCGCCGGCTCGGTCTTCGTTGCGCTCATCGTGTCAGTCTCCGAGTACCGTCTGCAGTGCAGCGGGTTGGGTTGAGGTTGAGGACGGGAGGATTAGGACAGTTCGGCCAGCATCCGCCGGCAGTCCGCCCGCATCTGGGCCTGCTTGTTGTTGGCCGGCGCCCGGAATTCGAACTTGCCCGCCTTCCGGAAGGCGTTGACCTGATCGGCGAGCGTGCGGAAGTCGATGCTGGCGTACTTCGTGCCAGCCGCCTTCTGCCCCATTGCACCGAGCTGATCAGCTCCCTGTCCGTTTTCCAGCAGCGCGGCGATGAGCTGCATCAGCAGTTCCTGCTGACCAGCCCCCGGACCGGCCGGAGCCATGTCGGCCAGCCCACCCATCGTGTCCGGAGCGCCGCCCATCGGGCCTCCGCCCATCCCGCCACCCATCGGAGCACCACCCATCGGGGCGCCTCCGCCAGCGGCCAGGGGATCCCCGCCACCACCGGCAGCCATCGGATCCATCGCCGGAGCGCCGCCACCAGCCATTGCCGCCAGCGGGTCACCTGCGGGGGCACCCGTTGCGGCCGGCGGGGCTCCGCTCGACGCGCCACCCTCGGCCGGGGCACCGGTTCCGCCCGAGGATCCCTTGTCCGAGCTGCCCGCTTCGCTGGCGCCCGAATCTTCATCGCCCGGCTTGTCGTGGTCTTCGCCTTCGCTCGCACCGTCGTCCGCAGCCTGCTTGGCCTTGGCGAACTCAGCGAGGTAGTTGGCGGTGAGATCCGCGGCCAGGTGAGCTTCCTTGATCGTCTGGGCGACGAACGCCTGTGCCAGGTCGTCTTCGCTCAGGTCGTTCTGCCCGAGCATCGCTGCCGCTTCGTAGCCGGCTTCAGCGGCCGACTTCGTCGATGCGGGCGGCGACTTGCCGGGAGCCGCGGCTCCCGTGGACGTCGGGGCGGTCGAAGCCGCCTGCTTGTTGAGCCGACCGTTCGCAACGTCGGCCAGGACGTCGTTGGCGACTTCCTTGAAGGCCGAGGCGAGCTTGGTCAGCGTCCACGAGCCGTACTTTTCGCCGTCGTCGGTCTTGGCCGGATGCGAGGTGCCCGGGTCGTCCTTGTCGCCCTTGTAGTCGTCTTCGACGCTGGGGTCTTCGCCGGTGGAGGACTGGGAGGTCCCCTTGTTCGGCTGGACTTCGTCCTGACGGTCGCCGACTTCCGGAACGCTGTCCGGCGACATGCTGCCCTGGGGCCGCTTCTTTTCGTCAGCGGAGTTCTCCGAGGAACGGAAGCCTTCCTTCGCGTCCTGGAGCCCGTCTTCCGCCTTCGCGGTCGGATGCGAGCTCTGTCCGGAGTGCTCGCCGGGTTCGCTGATCGGGTTGGCCGACTTGACCGCGGCCGACTTCGTCGTGCCGACCCGGATCTCTTCGAGCACGGCTTCGATGCCAGCGCTCAACGTACTCTTCTGGGTTTGAGCCATCGCTCGTGTCACTCCTTGACTTGTGCTTGGTCAGCATCCTGCGCCAGACCCACAGCGATCAGACTACATAATGCTGACGAATTGACGAAGTTGCAATACCCGCGAAATCGTGGGCTTCAGTTTTGATCACCGCAAGCGCGGCAATCTTGTAGAGAGCGTACTGCCGAGCCAGCATGTCATCCGTCTCGTTGGCAGCCGCTTCCTTCACCGTTGAGAGCGTATCGGGATTCACGCCGCGAATGGAAGCGCGGGTGGCGCGATCGCGCACAACGGAGGGCTCAACACCGAAGGCTTGCTTCATGCGCAGTGCCCAGCGATCCAGCTCCACGCCACAAGCGCGGGACGGGACGAAGGGATTCGAAGCGAGTTTTTCGGTGACGTCGTCCGACAGCAGCATCCGGCGGAAGATTCCGGGCAGACGCGACTGAACGGACGAGGCGACCTCTGCAGCGATCTTCTCGTTTCCGGTGGCCAGGGTCAGGAATTCCTGAACCGGCAGCACAATCCGGTGGCGAGCGAGCGCACACAGGGCTTCTTTCATCAAGCTGCTCGAATTGCCGAGGTTCGGCATTTCGAACGGCAGGCGGACCGCGGCGGAGAATGCCAGGTCGGAACCGTGGCGCTGCCCGTTGTCGAGGTCCGCGAGGATCGAGGCAATCTTGATCTGGTCGACAGCAGCTTGCGGCGCGTCTTCCAGCAGAAGGGCCAGCGGGAGGGTCAGCCCCATCCGTTCGGCCAGCTCTGCTCCGCCAACGACGCGGCCTTCGGCAGCCTTTTCCAGGACACCGAAGGCGTAGGCGATGCGATCTGCCGGGCGCCACACGTGGCTGATGTCGAAGTGCCGGGGATTCGGGTTGTCGGCGTGGAGGATGTGACCGTCCGATGCCATCTTCGCGATGTTGTGCTGCAGCCCGCCGTACTTGCAGTTCGACTCGTCGCAGTAGTCTTCCCGGGTACGGGCCTTGTTGCCGCAGCCGGAACAGACGTCGTGATCGATCCGGCAGGCCATGCTCCAGGGGATCTCTTTCCCGCTGGCGATCTTCTCCAGCTCCTTGTCGGCAACAAGCCCGCCGTTGAGTGAAGCGACTTTCTCGTCCCCGTTCAGGCCGACCAACAGCTCGATGCGGTGCACCGGATCGTGGTAGGCCGACTTGATGACGCGGCCGTAGGACTTTTCCGGATCCTTGTTCTGGTGATCCCGGTACACCCGAGCGTACTTCTCGAAGGTGTTGTGCGTCGCCCGATTCGTGGCCTCCCGGAAGCCGTCGCCGTTGCGGTTCGGGCCGTAGTACTCCGTCGAGCCGATCGCCGCGAGATACAGCGGGATCTCGTTCTTGGCGAGCTTGACCGATCCGAGTGCGTCAACGATCTCGTGGCTCCCGAACTTTAGGAAGTCAGCGCGGTCGTTGCCGATCAGCCCGCGGCTCGACATCTTCACCATGCAGGTGACAGGCTTGCCTTGGAAGTCGAACGAATCGGGTCGAATGATCTTCAGGTGCATGGGTTACTGTCCTGCGGGCATTACGACGTCGGAACCGAACATGTTGGCGGGAAGCTGCTTTTGAGCCCAGTCCCCGGCCAGCATGCCGAGGATCCCCGCGGGGGCGTTTCGCATGAGGGATCCCATCAAGCCCCGCGCTGGCAGCTGCTTGAGAACACTGCCGGCCGTCGGCGCTCCGGAAAGGATCGCCGGGTTCTGGGCCATCCGGCCGAGCCGCGCGTTGCCGACGAACGGCATTCCCTTGCCCCGTCCGATATGGTCCGCCATTTCATCGTACAGACCCATCTGGGCTGTCGAGGGACCCGGTGAGCCAGTCGGATGGTACAGGTCGCGGATGATGTTCTGGACCGCAGTCGGAGCCTGGCCCGGAGCGACGGTCTGTTTTCCGGCGACGTACGTCGACAGGTTCTCTCCGACGCGGCGATTCACCAGCGGGTTGAAGCGGCCACCGACCGTGTTTGCGGCGTGCTGGGCGACAACGCCCGCGCCGGCGCCGAGCATCGGTCCGCCGTACGCCTTCAGTTGCTTCCCAACGCTCGGCTGCGGAAGGTTCGGGTCGAAGGAGGTCGTGACCCCCAGGGCGTTCGTGACCGGGGCAGCGACAGTTTTTGCCGCAGAGACCATGTTGTCGACCGGGGAGAAGTTGGCGCTCTCCTCGATCGCCTTGTTGTAGAGCTCGTTCTTGCCGGAGTCCGGAACGTTGTTGCCCATCAAGGACAGACCGCCGCCAATGGCACCGCCCGCCAGGGCTCCCGTGAGCGCCGAGGCGAGCGGATTCTTGCGACGTTTCCCGAACATCCCGAGACCGAGGCCACCCAACCCGCCGACGCCCGCGCCGATGAGTGCGTTCTGGAGGAGCTGGTCGCCCTTCTTGACGAAACTCCCGACGAAGCGACTGACGACGGCCGTCTTGACGAGGAACTCGGCGGCTTCCTGGGGCGTCTTCTCAAGCAGCGAAATCGGAACCACCGGAACCTCCGTTGAGCTTGCTCAGCTGACCTTCCATCTTGATCGCCTGCTCGACTTCGAAGGGGTCGAGGGAACCCTGGGAGAGCTGCTTTCGCAGCATCGCCTGGACGGCCAGCGGGTGCTGAGCGGTCCGAGGAGCGATCTGGCTGAGGTTGTTGTAGGCGTTCGTGACCTCGAACGGGTCGTAACCGCTGACGACTTCGTCATTGGCCAGCAGGTCGTGCAGCATCGACTGCGTCGAGATGTCCTGCATCTTCTGCTCGTGCTCCGGGGAGCCGATGGCCTGCATCTGCTTTTGGACGAGCTTGTCCTTGTCCGGCGGAGCGATGCCACGAGCGATCGAGCCCACGACGTCGCGGGCCATGTTCGCTCCCATGAACGGGATGATGTTGGCGACCTTCTCCAGCGGATCGATCAGGCCGTGAGTCAGCGGAGCCTTCCCGGTCAGCGGGATCATCTCTTCATCGGTCAGGATGACGTGCGTCTCCATCGCGAGCTTGACGGCCTCGTCCGCGGCGATGGCACTGTGTGCCGTATCGGCCAGCTTCTGGAGCGTGCGATACGGCTCACGCTTGGCGTCGAACTGCTGCCACTCCGGCAGTGCCGCAGCCTTTGCAAAGTGCGGGTGCGAGGCTGCCACACGCTTCAGCAGCAGCACCGGGGCGCCGGGCATCCGAGCCTCAGCCATTTTCACGGCCGTGGCGTAGGCCGCTGGATGAGCGCCAGCGAACCAGACTGCCAGGTCGTCCAGGCCGTGGGCGAGTGCGGTCTTGTAGCCGGACGCGTGGCGGCGGAGGAGCTCGATGTTCTGCTCCCGATTCCGGATTCGCTGCTGGGCTTGCTTGACGGTCATTCCCGTCGCCGCCGGCCGGGGCTGCAGCGGGATGTGCAGTTCGGCGGACTTTGTCATCGTCGGCGTGTCGAGCCAGGACGGGCTGCGACTGTACTCGGCGGAGACGAGGGTCTCGTACTCCCGAGCCGCGGCAGTCTTGATCTCGGGCGTCAGCCGGCGGACGATCTCTTCCGGATCGGCCATTGCGAAGACCGCGGCCTTTTCGAGAACCGAGTTCCCTTGCTGCCGGACGTAGGTCGATTCCGCGACGTTGTAGGCGTTCGCGAGGACCCGCGCATGACCGATCGGGAGCTGGAGCTCCTGAGCAATCTTCACGACAGCGTCGGTTGGGTCCGATCCCTCGCTGACGGCCGCAGTGACGCTCTGAACCGCGTCGAGAATGCGGTTCTCAGCTTCCTTGCTCATTCGCTCCATCGGTGAGTTCCTCGTCCGTGAGGTCAGGGAGAGTTGCTTTTGGCTCGGGATAGGACCAGTCCTCTTCGCCGAGGGTCAGGACCGGTTTGTTTCCCGCTTGAAGTTGCATGGCTTCGTTGCCGTGCAGTTCGAATCGTTTTGTATCGTACTGCTGAAGGAGCGTCGGTTCTACGCCCGGCGCCGATGGAAGACGAGGGCCGGCCAACCACCGGACAGCCTTGAGGCATGCCTCGACGTTATCGCCCAGGCTCGTCGCGGGTCCGCCACCCCCCGCACCAGCCGCCTTTTCGACCGCCAGCAGCTTGGTGAACTGCTCGATGATCTCGGGGCTGTTGAAGTCGTTGATGCCCATTGTGTGGGCTGCAACGGCTGCTTTCCGGGTGATCGCTTTCGCCGCCAGATCCTGTACGAACTTCGACAGTTCGGACGGGGAGTTCGGACGCTGCGGGTCGACCTGCTGGTCGATCATCATGTCCAGAACAACGGGACCGCCGAAGTAGCCGAACACTTTCCACAGGAGCGGCCAGTCCGAGGGTCGCAGGTTGTCGTGGATCTGGGGACCAAGCACGCGGTGGAGGATGTAGCCGCGATTCTCAATCCGCTCCGAAACGTTGAAGAAGACGGTCTCGTAGGCGAGGACCGTCTCCAGGGTGGCACAGCAGCGTCGAGCTGTGTTTTCGGTTGTGTCCTGAGCAAGAATCCGGGCTTCCAGTTCGTGCTTCAGAGCTTCGTAGTACTCGTCTGTCTGGTGGAAGATCTGGTGAGCCCAGAACAACCCCTCGTCATACAGCTCCAGCGCTGCAATCTGGCTGGGGACGGTGGCCTCCTCCAGACGACGTCGAAATTCAATGGCCCTGCGAACGTGTTTGTCATCCCGTCGCCGCGAGAACGGGACACCATCCTCCAACACGTTCCTGGCCCGGTCCCAGCGCCAACTTGGTGAGCGCACGGGGTTCCGCGGCGAGAACTCGATCGACATTACGATTCCAATCCGCGGGTATTGGATTACGGGTGCGTAATCGTCGTGGAGTATCCGAACGTCTTCGCGTCACCGGCTCCGGCGGGCTTGATGTACAGATACAGCTTCCGCTGGTTGTCGGATTGCTTGTCGCCGGTCAGGCACATGTAGGCGTGGCCATTGGCTTCCAGCAGGATGCCAACGGCATTCGTACTCGTCACCGTGACCTTCGCACCGATCTCAAAGAGTTCGGCCTGAGCGAATTCAGTGCCCTGCGATCCATCGGCGTTGTAGATGGTGTCCTTCTTAAACACACGGAACTCGAAGCCGTCGAGGTTGCCACTGAGCTGCTTGACGGCAACACGGTGGACATACCCGCGGCTCGGGACGCCGAGTTCGATCACTTTCCCGGCAGCCGGCACAGTCACGACTGCGGGACGAACGTCATAGGGAACAGACATCGTTATCCTTCCGTGGACAGGCTCAGATCGATGCGCTGGTCGGGCACCGCCTGGATGGCCTTCTGCTTGAGGAACAGGACCAGCTCACCCGTCTGGTCGAAGGTGCTGGAAAACGCATTCTCCAGCTCGTTCATTTCGTTTTCGCCGTACCGCTCCTGGAACTTTTCCGGGTTCCAGTAGAACACGAGCAGCAGCCGGCCAATCCGGTCCATCCCCTTCATAATCGGACCGATATGCCGGTCGACCAGCTGGTCGTCGCGGGTCGACTTGAGCAGCGTCGAGATGACGCTGGTGTCGAAGACTTCCCGCTGACCGCTCTGGGCAGCCTGCTGCACGTACTGCATCATGCCCGGTTCGGGACCCTGAAGCTGGTACGCGTCCCGCGAAGCCTGATGATTCGGCTCCATTGAGTCAACGGGAAGCATGTCGGCCTGGGAACCATAGGTCGGCATGTTGCCGCCCATGACCCCGTCGAACCGGGCGTCCATCGGCGGAATGGACGGGGCGGTGACCGTCTGCTCGACCCCGTACGGGTTGGCGTACTTGATGCGGAGGTTCAGACCGCGGTGATGCAGGTTGAAGGCGACATCGGCGCGCTTCACCAGCTCGCGGGCCGTCGCTTCGCGGAGGCCGTGGTTGACGATCAGGTCGAAGCAAGCCTGCTTGGCCGGCATTCGCTGGTTGTTGATGACCGCTTCGCAGCCATCGCACCAGATCTTGAGCTGACTGGCTTGCTTCATCATCTCGAACTGGACGTCGAGCAGGTTCCCCGGGCGGATCGGCGGCGGATCGCTTTCGCCTGTGTCGGCGCCGGCCATGCACGGGCTACAGTCCTTGCCATACTGCTCTTCCCAGGACTTCCGGTGCCGGACCTTGATGATCTTCGTGTCGTTGGGGACGGTGACATCGCCCTTGTTCGACCGGAAGGTGATTCCCTTCTTGTCCGACAGGTGCAGGCGTTCCCCATCGGTGTACTTGTCGTAGCCCTCATGATCGTCGTAGGGCATGCCGGAGTAGTTGCGGCCGAGATTGAAGGCCGGATCTTCCTTCGAGCAGTACGAGTCGAAGTTGACTTCCCACGACTTGCCGGCATCGGACGTTCCGAGGGACCGATCAACGGTGAACGGGAGCGTGGCGCTCCCGGTTGCGTTGATGGCGATGTACTCGCTGCGATCGCTCGACTCAGGCGACGAATCGCTCTGCTCTTCGACCCACTTCTCGAATTCCGACTTCGGGTAGTACTTCGTCGTGTAGAGATAGGAGGCGTGGATGTTGAGCCAGTTACGCTCGCTGGCACCACTCCCCGCGCGGATCACGGTCGCGAACCGCTTCCGGCCGTTGCCACTCATCGGGTGGATGATGACGACGCACTTCTCGACGGAGCCTGGCTTGACCAGGACGTCATACAGCCCGGTCTCGGTCGGGGTCTCGAACGTTTCCTTTTCGCGAACTTCGTAGACCTTGGAGATCTCGTCGTCGTCGCGGTCGTCCACGACGAGGGAGCCCTCCGCGGCCAACTTCTCCCGCTGCTCTTCGGTGAGCAGGAGGGACGGCTGGGCGAAGTTGTTGAAGCGGTGGATCGAAACCGAGCCCCGCTTGACGAGCCCGTCCAGCAGCGACTTCGGGTTGCCGCTCTGGGATTCTGAGCGAACGACCTTCGGCGAGGGCGGCGCGGAGCCGGTGACCTTGTATTCGCAGCCGGCGGTCTTCATCGGCGACCGCGACTTCGCCTCTTCGAACATGTCGTAGAGGGAGTCGTGCGTGTACTTGTCCCGGACCGGGAAGCGATCGACGGACTGCTTGATGTGCGCGAAGGCGTCAGCGAACTCCTCCGGCGCGTAGAACTTGTCGAGCTGGGACTGCAGATCCGGGAACTTGTCTGCCGCCATCTTCAGGAGATCAAGCATCTCCAGACCGCCATCCTTGAGCAGCTCGGGCAGATGGACCGTCCCGTCGAGCGGATTGGAGGTGGCGTGCTTGTAGAGGCAGCCCACGGCGTCGAGCGCCCAGGGCGGCATCGCCGAGCCGTACTTCGAGGGTGACTGGGTGAACTGCGACAGGGAGGGGCGCAGCGTCTGCCGCGAGGCCTCGCCCTTGTCGATCCCGTTGCCGAGGATGATCGGCTTCTTGTTCAGGATGTAGTTGATCCAGTTCTCTTTCAGCGGCACGAACATGTCCTGGTTCTTCAGGTACAGGAGTTCGTGCCCCTTCAGGTCCCCGTCGATGAAGAACACCGGAGCGTAGAGCCACTGGGAGCCGACCTTAAACGCGAAAATCCCGACAGCGCGGGTATCATCTTCGTTCCGGTCGATGAGCTGGAAGCCGACCTCGTAGTCGAGGAGCTTCGGGGCCTTGTCCGTCAAGTAGGAGTGGGCCAGCGACGAAAATGCCTGCTCGAACGGGACGTCGTTCCCGGCTTCCGAGGCCCGCTTGATGTTCCGAGGCGTCAAAGTTTGAGGCATTGCACCCATCCGTGGTGAATTGCGTGGCGGTCCGTGCCGTGAGGCCCATCGTATCAGTTCGACAACGACGGGCAAACATTCGTTAGAGCCCGTCCAAAACGGACGGGAGGGACTTCTTCGGTTTGAGAGGGTCGGCCTCCCAGCCCTGCGTCAGACCCTCTCGACCGAAGTTGAGGGGGTTCATCGCCATCGCCGAGGGGTAGCTCGTCCCAAAGGGATCGATCGTGTCGCCGCGGTGGACAGCCTTGAGCGTGCTCTTTTCTAGGTTCGAGCCGAGGTGCCGCGAGACAACGTCCTCGTCCTGTTCCAGGTTCGCCATTCCGCGGATCATCACCGGCGTGAACGGCGGCGGGTCGTCGTTGACGTCGATGTTCTGGATGCCAAACTCCTGCAGCTCCTTCACAACCGAGGGCCGGATCTTCGTTCCAATCGTGTAGTGCAGGACCGGCTTCTCCAGGTACTTTCCCTTGGCACTGCCCGGGTGCATCCGGATCGTACTTGCCCGGGGTTGCCAGTTCCGTTCCAACTGCTGGTACGAGACGATGTCGTTCGGCACCCGGTCATCCAGTTCGTCGTCGAGCCGGACGTGGTTGATCAGCCCGCGTGCAAGAAGCTCGACGTTCCGGCGATGGGCGCCCATGCCCGCCTCCCGGTACGCCTGAGCAAAGGCCTTGGTGTAGTACCGCCGGCCCTCCCCGATCCCCTTGTGCTCAATGATCTCAGCCGGGTTCGGGATCCCGTCGCTGAGGACGTCGCCAGCTTCGACTTCGTCACCCGGCTTGACCTTCACCTCGTGGCCGTGGCCGACGTAGTGGCGGTCATTGCCCACGGTGACGAAGAATCCACCCTGGGGCGCCGGGGTGACTTCGTTCACGCGGCCGTCGAGCTTCGAGATCGAAGCCCCGGACTTGAACGTCTTCGGGACCTGAACGAACTGGTCAATCAGCTTGAAGCCGGAGACAGCCTTGTCGGCACCGGCGACACCGCCGGAGTGCTTTGAGGAGAGCTGCCCCTGTGTCAGCTTTTCCGACAGGGCCTGGGCAGCGGCGAGTCCAACGAAGTCTCCCCGCCGCGGAAGGAATCCGCGTTCCCGGACGCCGACGTCGCGGCTCCAGACGCCATCCCCGGGACCGCCGACAGTCGGCGATCGGACAAGGATTCGCTTGAAGCCCTGGTCCTGGATGTCGCGCAGCACCTTCGGCGTCAGGATCGTGTTCCGGTCGTAACCCGCGACCGGTGAGGCCAGGAAGGCGCCTTCGTTGTCGGCATCCTCTGTGTCGACCGGCAGCCCGCGGTTCCCGTGGTCGTAGTCGTCCGGATCGTCTGTCCCGACCGTCACCAGCCGGTGGTTGACCTGGTTGAGCTGCTTGGCAAGGTAGCCGGAGTCTTGCGTGGACCCCTTCGTATCGAGCACCCCTTTCCGGGCGCCGAACGTACCGGCGAAATACTCCACCGGCGACAGCCCTTCGGAGTACGACCGCAGCACAGGAATCGGAATCGGCCGGCCCTTGTGGTCGACGTACAGCAGGTCGGAGCCGCGGAGCGACTTCAGGTTCCCGGCGTTACCGCGGGCACCGGAGGCGATCTGCTGCCAGAAGGGATTGTTCTCCTCCCTGCTCTCGTCGAAGATCTTCTTCTCCATCGGCTCCCGGAAACCCATCGCCGCATCGACGATCTGTTGGGCTCGGTCGTCATCGTTCAGATCGCCCTTGGCAAGGATCTGATTGAGCTTGCCCTGAAGCTGTTGACGCATCTGCATCGCAGACGGCGAGACGAGCATGTCCTTCAGCCGGAAGGAGAAGCTGCCGGTGCTGGTCGCGGCGTCCCGTCCGATGTCGGAGAGACGCTTCGTGACCTCGCGGTACTGGTCGGGATACTTCTCCGCGAGTTCCTGGAAGACAGCGTTGAGGCCCTTCTTGTCGAAGACGGCGTTCCGACCGCGCATCCCTTCCGGCAGGGCTTGATCGATGAGTAGTCGGCCTAGCGTCGTCTTGAGCATCAGAACCCTACGTCGGACAGCGTGGGTGCGTCACGGTGACGGATTTGCACTTCCGATCGGTTGAGGCCCAGGTTACCCAGTACCTGCTCGAACCGAGGATCTTCAAAGGTGTAGGCCTGGACCAGGCCGTCTGCGAGTTCGATCGCAACCGCCACGATGGTTCCCTGGCGGTTGCGAATCACGACGCGACGAGCTTCTGCGACCTGGGGCTCAGCCAGCTTTTGGAAAAACTCGATCTGCATTACCGAGGCTCCTTGCGAGTGCCGCCAGGTTTGCCATCGACTGGGCCGGCGTCAAGGAGGACGCGGACTTGCTGACCGAGGAACCGATTCCCTGGTAGTCGCTCGCCGTCTTGCCGGCAGCCATTCCAGGGGCGGCACCCTGGATCGGGTCGATGGGTGGAATCGCACTGGGCTGACCGCCTGCGGCAGCCGCCGGGTCCATCCCCGCAGCGGCCGGATCACCGGCCGGAAGAGCTCCGGCCTGATCCTGATTGGCCATCTGCATCTGCATCGGATCGGGCGGCGGGCCGAGGGCCACGTCCGCCGGGATCGGGATCTGCATGTGGTTCATGATCTCGGCGACCATCCGCATGATCTGCCAGAGCTTCGTGTCGAGGATGGCCGGGTCGACCTTCTTCGTGGCCGGCTTGCCCATGCCGGGCATCCCGCCGGTGCCGCCCGCTCCGCCTGCTCCGCCCATCATCTGCATGGCCTGAACGACGGCCTGGACCATCGCGGGATCCGCTTGGCCCCCTCCGCCGCCCATCGGAGGCCCGGCGAGGGGATCGGCCGGCATTCCACCGCCCGGAGGCATTCCAGGGGCTCCACCCGGCGCCGGCGCTCCACCCATCGCGGCCGGATCACCACCCGGCGGCATACCCGGGGCACCGCCCGGAGGGGCTCCACCGCCAGGCGGCACGACCGACGCCTTGAAGAACGGCTGTGCCTGACCGGGGTTGTTGGCTTCGTGCTGAGCCAGCTTGAGAATCGTCGGGTTGAGCAAGCTCATCTCGGCTTCCTTGCCAGAAGTAATTACCGGGGATTGATAATCTCGACGTTGTCGTCCACGCCGATCTCGCCCCGGCGGTAGGCCTGTACTGCGTCTCTCACTGTAGCGAACGTCCTAGTCCGATTCGAGGTCGGCGAAGGCTTGGACGCCCGATAGAGGCCCCCAGCATACTCCTTCCCAGGCAGCTGGTGAGCGCGGAAGTTGGAGACCGCCAGCAAATTCCGGCTGGGCAGCATCTTCTCGTAGGCATCTGCGACAGCCTCGTCGCTCTGCGGAACATGGTACTGCATCGCGTCGCCGTCGAAGTCAGCGTTGAATCCGGTGACGATCGTCGGCGAGATGTGGATCGTGTCGTCCTGGATCAGTTTCGGCCGGAACGCCATCAGGTTGTACCGGTGAAGCGTCGGTGCCCGGTTGAGCACGACCGGCCGATCTTCCATCGTCCGGAGCAGCATCGTGCGGGCGCGATCGGACCGCGACGTGACAGCTCGGGCCGCGTCCATCCGACTCATCCCGTTGCGAACCAGTCCGCGAACGATGTGCGGCTTGTAGACCTCCCACGCCTTATCTTCCGGGATCCCCACTTCGTCCATGTCGAGATCCGGGTCTGGAATGATTGTGCCGCGACCGACCGTGTCGACCACCGAGCCGATCAGCTTCTGCTGGACGAAGCCATACTTCGGCGAACCACCGAAGATCGTCTTCAGCAGTCCCTTTACCTTGCGTTCCTGGTTCTTCGGCTGAGTCGGATCCGCCAGACCCGTGAGGGCCTTGAACGAGTTGTAGACGGCCAGGCGCTCATCACCCAGGTCGTCGAACTTGCCGGCCGCATCCTTCAGGATTCCGTTCGAATCCATGATCTCCTTGTAGAGCGCGTTGGCGTCGGCCACCATCGGTAGCTTGGAGCCCTGCATGACAGACACCGGCCGGAACACCGGCGGAATGACCGGCACCTTCGTAAGCATCCAGTCCCGCGGGTGGATCCCGTGCTGCTCCGCGCTCTTGAGGTACTTCAGCTTCCGGATGGCCTCATCCCGCCGGGTCTTCTTGCCGGACGCGATATCCGCCCGAGCGTTCTCGATCATTCGCGGGAGGTTGATCGAGTCCAGGGCGTACTTGATGGCGCTCGGCCCGGTGCGGTCGTTCAGCTTCTCGCGGCCGGCGAGGATGTCGAGGAACTTGTTCTCGGTCAGGCCGAGGACGCGACGGATCGGTTCCTCCATGACAGGCGACGGCATCGGCTCACTGAGCTTGATGAAGCTCCACCGGTTACCGCCGTGCCCGCCGGTCAACTCTGGATCGAACAGACCGCCCTTGACCGGGTTGAGCCCGCCCTTCCAGTCGACAGTGTCGGAATTGGTGATCTCGCGGTTGCCAGCGAACTCGTCGATGTCGGCGTCGCGGAGGGCCAGGGTGTTGAACCGTGTCCCGTTCCGCACCACGTTGATCCCGGAGCCGCGGAGCGTATCCACGAACTTCTTGTAGACCATCGGGACCTTCGGCATCGGCGGAGCGTGACCGCTCATGTACTGCGTCCAGTACTCCGGATGCTGCTGTCCGCGCACGACGGCAGCGTCACGCAGGAACTCCGTGGCTCCGTGGCTCAGGAGGGCGTTGGCATCCAGGAGACTCACCCGCTTGCTTCCGGTCTGACCACCCTTCGCCGGCAGCCCCTCGCTGGTGTAGCCGCCCATGCTCCGACCCTGGCCCTTCGACTCGGCCGTGTGGTGGAGCTTCATGAAGTAGCGGTTGCCGGTGAAGATCCCCGGGATCTTCCGGTTGTTCGAACTCGGGTCGATCAGGTCTTCGGTGTCGGACAGACCATTCTTCTGCAGCTCCTGCATAGCGTACTGCACAAGGTCCGGGATGTCCTTGAAGTCCTTGACGTTGTAGTGCTTGCCGGTCATCGCGGCGATCTTGCCAAGCGTCGCCTCAACCACCTGGGCGGGGTTGGTGCGGGTGATGATCCCCAGCGGGTTGGCGAGCACTTCGTACGGCTTACCGTCTGCACCGACAGGCATCTGGCTGTCGGGGATGATCTTCGCGATGACGCCCTTGTCCCCGTAGCGGCCGGAGATCTTGTCGCCGGTCTGGGCCTGCATCACGCTCTTGACGGTGACCACGATCCCCTTGTCCGTCTTGGCGACGTCGACAACCTCTCCGGGAGAGTGGTGGTCCCAGGTCTCCGTCTGGTCAGAGAAGGACCGATCCCGGGCCTTGTGAAGTGAGTTCTTGGCCCGCTCCTTCTGCTTGGCGCCGAGGATGATCGGGTCATCCGGCTGCAGGATCGTTCCCGGCTTGACCACGCCATCGTCATCGATCGAGTCCAGCACCTTCCGCGGGTACTTGCTCGGGAACATGCTGATGAAGTCCCGCTTCTTCGTCCGGATGTTGTCGTCCAGGTCCAGCCCGTGCTGGTACATGTGCTGACTGCTCAGCCGCTTGGCGAAGGACTCGCTGATGGCGAAGGCATCCTCAAAGTTGATCCCCTTCCAGGCGATGTAGGCCGTCCGGGCATTCCGGCCGAGGGCCACGACTCCGTTCTTGTCGGTGTAGTTCGAGTGGGCGAGGAGCTGTCCCTGACCAACGCGATCCCCGGGCTTCACAACGGCGGTGTTGTGGAGGTAGGTCTTTCGGTTCGAGGGGTCGTGATTCCAGAGCTCGACGACTTCCTTCTTGCCGTCCGGCGTCTGAATCGTGATCTCGTCGTTGTCGACGTGGGTGACCGTCCCGTCGACCTTGCTGCGGGATGCCCCGAACATCTCGCCGTACCGGTTCTCAAAGCTGTCGTCGACGTCCTCCGGCACGCCGGTGCGGACAAACGGAGCTTCCCCGTCGTCGAGCGAGAGGGCCTGCGTCAGCATTCGCTGGGCCATCGCCGCCCGCTGCCCCTTCATGGCCGACTTCATGGGGACCATCGTCACCATCGGAGAGAGTGTGCTCTCCATGTTCGGCACTTCGAAGTCAACCTTGTCGCGCGGCACGAACTTCATCTTGCCGCCGACGAGCGCCGGGACCTGGTCCTTGTAGGTCGCCATCGCGTTCGGGAAGGCGAGGACAGCCTTGGTGATCTCCTGCGGTGACTTGAAGACGGTCTGGCCGGTCCGCGCGTCCCGGAAGGGAGCGTACATACGGCCGTCCTTCCCCTTCTCCGCAGCGTAGGCGAAGCGGGAGTCGACACCGGCCTTGAGCGATTCAGGCGTGACCAGGCTGTCGATGAAGCCGAACTGTCCAGGCTGGACGCTCCGCGCTTCGTCGGGCACCGAGTCGACGCTCGGGATCCCGCCCTCACCCAGCCGGCTGACGCGGTACATCTGCTCAATGAGCATCCCCGGGTTGATCTCTTCCCCGGGGTTCCCCAGACCGCTGTCGGTGATGGCGCTGAGCAGGCCGCTCGTCAGGATCCCGGACGGGATATGGTCCAGGTTCTTGCGGATGGTGCCCTTCCACAGCATCCGGCGGAGCATGTTCTTGTCTCGACCGAAACGCTCTGCGAGGAGATCTTCGGGGCCGAGGAGCGTCTGGAAGGCCGGGTTGTCGCGGTCGTCCGTCTCGTCTTCGCCCTTGTTGATCGCCAGCAGCTTGCGGGTGGCCGCGAGCCACGTCGGGGCGTCGACCTTGTCGAATGCCTCGCGAAGGGTCTCCTTGTTGACCTCCGGATCGAGCTTCATCTTCCGGAAGGCTTCAGCAACGGCCTGCCCGCGCAGTCCCTCGTCCGGTTCGTTGCCGCGGACCAGCCGCCGGTAGAGCTTGTCGACCGCGCCGCGATCGTTCTTCGCCATGTTGGCGGCAGCCAGCTCGGGTCCCCACGCTTCGTTCAGCTGGGACGGCGTGACACCCATTGCCCGCAGGACCGGCCACATGGGGATCTCACCTTGGGCGATCTTGAGTTTGAAGATCCCGGACTCCGGATCCATCATCACCCGATGCGCGAGCCCCTGGCCGGGGAGCACGTTGATGTGGGACTCCAGCTCGCCGCTCTCCTTCTGGCGGGAGAACGCTCCGGACATGAGGCGAAGCTGGTGGCCAAGCGAGTAGCGGTTCCCGCTGAGGATGAAGGCCCCGCGGTCCCCAAAGTAGGGGACGTTCGCGATTGTAGCCCGCCGTTCGGAGATCGGCTGCTGCGTGGCCAGGTCGACCAGGCGCCAGGTCCCTTTCAGCTTCCGGGACAGCGTCTTCCCGGTGAGGATGGCGTTCTTCTGGTCCTTCTTCGAGTACCGTTCCGGCCCCTCGTACGCCGGGTCGACCAGCTCCAGCCGGTGCGTCTTGCTCTCGACCGGCTGGAACTTCATCGCGGAGTTCAGCACGTTGTCGAAGATCGACTGCCGGATGGCTGTGACGTCCCCGAAGCCTCGACGTCCGGTCGGCTGAGCGAGCGGCGGAGGAGACCAGGGAGCGGGCGCCGGAGGGGTGCCCATTTGTGAATCCAGCCCCTGCAGCAGAGGCGAGGGGCTGGGGAGAAGGCCGTCCATGAAGTCAGGCATGTTACGTTGGCGTCGTCATTCCGGAGAGATCGGTCTGGGAGAACCCACCCTGGTTCTGCTGCAGCCGCATTTGCATCGACTGCTGCATCTGCATCTTCCGCTGGTTCATCCGCTGGAGAGCGGACGAAGCGGCTTGGCTCGCGGAGACTCCCTTCGGCCGCACATTCGACTTGGCCGAAGGGAGCGCGGCAATCTTCTCTTCTTCGGGCGGCATGAGCGTCGCCGTCGTCGGAATCGCGGGCTTCTTCGGGGCCGGCGGCATGTGGTAGGGGACCGGCATCGCGATCACCGGCCGCGGGCTGCTGTCGTACAGCTGACGGTTCCGGCGACGGACGGCCTCGTTCAGGGCATCCCCTTCGCTACGGCTCCGTGCCCAGTTGTAGGTCGCGAGCCCGGCCCCGCCGGCCAGCATCGCGTTCAGCAGGCCCAGCATGCCCAGACCCTTGTTGATGATCGCACGCTTCTCGTACACGAAGTCGAGATCATCACTGGCCTGCTTACCAAGGTGCTGGGCGTTGAGAGCCTGTTCGTACTCGTTCCGGGCCGCTGCCAGCTCGCTGTCGACTTCGTTCTTCCGTGCGGAATCGAACAGGGAGTCGGTCAGCTTGTAGCCGCCATAGAGCCCGCCGCCAAGGGCTGCGGCGCTTGCTGGCCAGGCCCAGGGAATGTCGGAGAACGTCGCGGCGTTGTCGCCCATAAGCCGGCCCATGAGCGGGCCTCGCATCTGCTCGACGCCGTTCACGACGGGAGCGAAGACGCCGGACATGTGGCCGAGGTTCTCAGCGATCCCCGAGAGCAGGCCCGGCTTGGCCGGTGCCGCCGGGGCAGCGGCGAGCTTCTCTTCCTCGGGCTGCCGGCGGACCGGCATACGAATCGGAAGAACAACCGTGCGGTTCGGAATCTTCGGCGGAGAGGTTGTGTTCCGGTCGAAGAGGTTGAGAGCTCCGCTGGCTCCGCGGAGAGCCATCCCCGCGCCGGCGCTCAGCAAACCCATCTGGAGGAGCTGCTCAATCGATCGAGCTTTCAGCTGGTTCGTCGCCCCCGGGACGGAGTAGGGGGTCGGCATCATATTCGTCGGCATCCATGCACCCTATGTGACGTCGTGGTAGTTCTGGCTCCACTCCACGTACCATACCATTTCTCCCGTTACCGGGTTGGGCATGGGGTGCCGGCTGTAGCAGGTGAACCACCCCGCCAGGACACGATCCATGATCCAGTGGTAACGCTTCGCATCCTCCGGATTGCTCATCCGAAACGTGCCGCTGTTGAAGTCCTGCGACAGCGGCAAGGAATCAACTTCATCGTCCCGAAGCAAAGGCGCCGGCTCACTGGAGCCGGTCGGCATTCGCATCGGGATTCCGTCCGTGCCCGGTCCCCAAACAAGCCGACCGCCGTGAGCTTCCCCACCGCGGTCCTTGCGGAACTTTGCGAGAATCGGATGCACGAGGTGCCTTTCAGAACTGGAAGGACGGCTTGCGGCCCTTCAGCATCTGCTGTCGGAGCTGCCGCAGCGCGTTCCGCTGCTTGATCTGCGAGGTGTACATGTTGTACGCGGAGATCTCTTCCTGAGCACGGATCTCTTCGGGGTTGACGTCCGGCTCACGAAGTTTCGCGAGCGACAGACCGCCCAAAGCTCCCGCACCCGCGGAGAGAGCCGCGGTGCCCGCGACGCCGGCCGTCCCGAGCGTCGTGAGGGCGTTCCACGCGGTCTGTAGCGGGTTGGCCTGCTTAACGAAGGCGACAGCCTGCTTGATACGAGCCCGAGTCTCTTCGACAGTCAGGCCCTCCTCCGCGCAGCGATAGAGGAATCCGAACTTGTAGGCTTGGGCGTCGGTCATCTCAGCTCCCGGGGGTCCAAATCGGGCTCCTCGGTACGAGGCCACCCATGTAACGATTATGGTGTTTCATCTGCCTCATGACACCAGGTTTGAACGGATCTCCCTGTGCGTCGGCCTGCTGACAGGTTAGGATCATATCCTCGACGCACTTCTGCATCTCTGCCTTTTCTTTCGGGCAGGTGGAGCGATCCCGGCTCTGCCGGATGGCGTCCGCTCGCAGCAGGAACTCAGCGCGGGACGCAGTCTTGAACTCCCCGTCCCGTTCGTCGAGTGTTCGCAGCAGGCCGCGCTCCGCGAAGAACGTGATCCACTTGTACCGGAAGATCTTTCGGTTGGCTCCGCCTCGAATCTGAAACGGAGCTGCAGCCAAAGCACGTGACAGGCGACCGCGATGGGCCATGACAGCAATCCTTTGCTTACCGAACGTGGAAGCGGCCTTTCCGGGACCGCTGATAAGTCGGAGGAGGGGAGTAACGTGGAGCCGCCTGGAGCTGGGGAGCCTGCGGCGGCAGTACGAACTGCGTCTGTTCGACCGGACGTGGCGCCGGCATCGGAGCCTTCTCAACCTGGGCGGGTGCAGTCTGCCCGTCCCGGATGATGACATCGGCAACTGCCCGTTCGGCCTGCCGTGTCCGGTGGCTCTTGTACTTCGCCATCGCCAGGAACTCGTTGAGCTTCGTGACCCGGGAGTACATGCCGTACTTCGGATTGGCGGGCGGCTCGCGACCGATGCAGATCCCGATCAGCGTGCCGGTCGGACTGAACAACCCGCCGCCGGACTCTCCGGACGTCGGGATGTGGTCGACGATAATCGCCGTGTCGTCCGTGACGATCTTGCCTTCGTTGTCCAGCCAGAGTGCCTTCCGGGCAAGCCATTCTTTCGGCTGGACGCCGAGCGGCGATCCAACCGCATGAACGACGTCACCGACACGGGGAACCCACTCCCGGTCGTCGACGTGGTCGACTGCTTTCAGACCGAGGTTGCCAGGCCCCGTGAGAAGCTGGGTGTCGTACTGGCTACTCTGCCCGATCACCGACATCTGTGCCTGGTTGGCGAAGTCCTTACCCCACTGGATGGTGTAGCGGGTGTCGTCCGAGGGGAGCTTCGCGGACTCGAAGTGAAAACAGGTCGAAACCAGGGTTCGCTCTGGGCTCGATTCGAGCACAGTTCCGGACCCGTAGTGCTCGTGATTCTGAGTGAGGTTCTGGTACTTCACTCGAACTGCAGCCTCGATCGGCTTGACGTCCGGAGCGATGTAGACCTGCCCACCGCAGACGGCCCCGAAGATCGACAGAATGATTGGCGCGATATGAAGCATCGCAAGTCCTCCGTGACTGAGAAACATCCCTGTGGTCGCACTGTATCGACCGAGATCAGTTGCCGACAAGCGGGAACGTCGGTTCCAGCATCTTCGGCACGTTTGCCAAATGCACGCGGGCTTCGCGGCTGGTGACCGTGAAGCCGTCGATCGAAGTCGTGATGTTGATGAACTTCTTGACCGTGACCTTTGGCTTCGGGTCGAGGAAGCTCACCGAGAGCGTGTCGCCCTGCCGCCGAACGGAGATCCGGACCTCGGCATTCGACGTGGCCGTGATCCCATCAGACAGCTGGATCGTCTGACCGCCCAGCAGGCTGAGCATCGTGCCGACGAAGTCCTTCTTGTTCATCGGGACCGGGTTGCCGGCCCGCGGCACGGGCTTGTTGTTGGCCTTCGCCAGACTGACGGCCACAGCCTCCCAGACCCGGGCGTCTTCGGGAGGTGGCTCGGCCGTTGGAGGTGGCCCGGACATCGCTGCCGGCGGCGCCACCTTCCAACGGTTCTTGTTCAGCTCGTCGACCATCGCGACCCGCGACTTCCATTCGGTCTTGAACGCGTCCTTGGCGATCGCGCCAATGACCGGCTCGCCGATCTGGGCTACCTGACCGTCCCGGAGCCGATACCAGAACGTGAACCGCGGCAGCCGGAAGTCGGGCTCGGAGGAACCGTGATCGACTATTCGGATGTGGGCGGTGCCGTCCATTTGCTTTCCGGTCGTGTAGACCGGCGCAAGCGACGGGGCCGTCTGGGTGATCCAGCTCTTGCAGAAGCCACACCAGTCCGCCGTGTCGATTTCGGCCCAGAACTCAAGTCCACTGGGAGCGTGGAGGCTTTCGATCTTGATTGCTTCTTCGGGGGCGTACTGGGGGACTCGCCGGTCTTCTTCGAACGTTCCTTGGATCGGAGGGTCTTCAACCGCAGCTTGCGGAGGCGGCGGAGGCTGGACCGCTGGACCTGCTTGCACGGCGGGACCAGGTCCCACCGAATGATTCGGCACTTGAGGGTAGCCAGCTGCTCCAGCGCGGCCAGTATCTGCTGTCGTTTGTGCGGCGTCATTGACCACCTCCCGAACGTCGACGAATTCCCCGTCCGTACGGGCCAGAGCGAAACGCGCTCGGGCCAGCGAGAGATCGGCGTAGGAGGGAGCCCAATTCGACTTGTAGGACAGGTCCAAGCCTGTGCACCCGCAGAACGCGAGGAGCACGAGCAACAGAAACTGGATCATGCGGCGAGACTCCATTTGAGGTGCTGCAGGGTGAAGCCCTTCGCGCCAGCACCGGTGTACGAATCGTTCTGCTTGAGCATGCGATCGACGGTCGCAAAGTCGACCGCGAAGCATCCTTCAGGCAGCTCCACTTCCTCTCCGCTTTCGCAGAAGATCTTGTTCGGGCCGATCGGCTGATTGCCCCAAGACTGCTGACAGACGAAAGCAGGCCGGTTTCCGCGGGCCAGGAAGTAACCCCGGAAGTACATGCAGTGATTCCACGTCCCGTTCGCATAGTCGAAGCCGTCGCGGTCCCGGAAGTTCCGGAAGCCGACGTTCGAGCAGACGGGGATACCACGCCAGTTGCAGATCGAGGCTCGCGCCTCCTCGGCTGAGCGAACCGGCGCGATGTAGGTGATCGGATGCTGCCGGGACTCTGTTTCCAGCTCCGCCGGAACACCGTTACGGCTCGTGCCCCAGGTCTGAGCGATGTTGTCGTCCGGCGTCCGCAGGTCGTACTGACCGTACTTCAGGCGGAAGACGACGCCCCACTGTCGGACCCACTCCGCCATCCAGGCCCCGTAGGAGCCCTGGTTCCCGCCGAGCCGGCCTTTCCCGATCTCGATCCGAGAGCCGGCGTAGAGCGGTTCGGTGGCCACAGGGGCAACCCAGCGCTCCAGGGAGCCGAACATGATCTGGATCAGGAACAGGTCCTGAGCGAAGCGGCCCCAGCCCTGCGAAACGCAGGTCCCCAGGGTCTGCTTGAAGGCCCGGAGCATTCGCCCCAGGACCTTCAGCTCAGCTCGCCACAGGAAGGTGTCCGGAAACGAAGCCGCCGCCATCATGGCGGGTGCAGCCTCGCGGAGGGACGGGAACCAGTTTGTGGCAGCGGCAGCAGTACGCCTGACCTCGCTCTGGTTGTTGATCCAGCCGAGGTTATCCGCCGTAAAGCCACGTGGGAGGGCGCGTGTTTGCTCACGCTTACCTCGACTACGAGCAGACATCCATGTCCTCCCGTTAGCCGGCAACGGCCTGACAGGCCGCAGCAAGCTGACGCAGTTTGAGAACGAACGCAGCCCGGCCGGCGTCATCCAAATCGCCAACAGGGAGCGTACGGAGCCAGGCGTCGACGACGACTGGCAATTTGACGATCAGACCCGTCTTCAGTCCGATCCGTTCGCGGGCAGTGGCCAGCGCGGAGAGCGCGGCGGCACCGGTCTGGATCGACTTATCCAGTTCGACCGCATCGGCCGCTGCCGTGTACAGCGAGCAATAGTCGCGGGCCTTAATCTGGTAGTCGGTGAATCCGCTGGTCTGGAAGGCATCGGCGACCTGGGCGTTGAGCGTCGGGTCCGCCGGCACAGCCGGATTGACGGGGTTCACCGGGTTGACCGGGTTGACGGGGTTCGGAACAGGCTGCGGACCGGGGACCGGCGGGGCACACCCCACCAGCATCCCGAGGAGCAGCGCACTACCGAGCAGCTTTCGCGACATTCGACCCCTCCTTGGGTTCGTCGGTCGTTTGGCCCAGGGTCGTCACGACCACCTGGGTCACGGCCTGCGCGAAGGCAGGCGTGGATTCGCCGGACAGCACCAGGTCAACCTTACGGTCGCCGACCTGGAAGCTGAGCTTCGACTGCGGAACGCCACTCGATCCGCGGAGAAAGAGCTCCCGCGAGCCAAGGGCGCCGGCGCCGAGAAGCCCGGCAACGATCTGGGCAATGCTGTACCCGGACGTGAGGGGCACACCAGCGTTGGCCGCAGCGGTGAGGCCGTACGTGGCCTGGGCGGTGAGAGCCGTTCCCACGAGCGTGAGAACAGGCGCGAGGAATTTGAGCATGAGAGGCTCCGAGAACAGTCCGTTGTCGTCGGGTTGCTGGCTCAGACCGCCTGAGTCAGCTTGCCGCTACGGAAGAGGTTGATCAGCTCGATCACGAGCTGGACGGCGGTGAGAACCGTCGTCGGGTTGAAGAGAAGCGAGCGCGGCCGGGCTTCCGAGTCCGGAGCGTTCGGGTCGTTCTGCAGCTCCGCCTTGACGGCGTCGACCAGGCTCTCGACGTCAGCGGCGGAGACCTGATGGTTGTCCGACCGGCGGCGGAATACGCCGTACACGACGGCCGCGGCGGCACTGACGAGCAGCGTCCGCTCCGCGACGAACTGGGCAAGCGGGCAAACCCGATCGTCCAGCGTCGTCTTGGTCATCGCCGTGAAGGGGCAGACGAGGTTCAGGGCGAGCTGAACCGCAACCTGCGTCCCTTCATAGGAGCTGAGGTCCGCGTTGAGCAGCGGAGCCCCGGCGCTGAGGAACGCCGGGAGCTGCGACAGGTCGAGGAAGTTCTGAAGAGTGCCGACAGACTTGATCTGTGCGAAGACGTCCATGTTGGGTCTCATTCCTTGAGTGGGAGAATCCAATTCCTTGCGGCGCTAAGCATGCCGCGACTCCCCTGTTGTACCCCGAATGGACCGGCCACGGAAGCCTCATTCCCTCAGCTACTTCTGATCCTCCCGTTGGACCCGATCCGGAGGTTGTCGATGTTGAATTCGCCGTCCGCGAGGACTTCCACGAAGGCGAAGCCGTGGTTCCACTTATTGATCCGCGCGTACTCCGGGTAGAGCTCGCACAGGCAGCCTGTCGACCAGGTCGCAACCTCTTGGTGCTTCCAGTTTGGCTCGGAGTGCTGACTCGACCGGTGGCCGTGACCAACCAGGACCGTGTCGTTCATCCGGAGGAACGCTCCGCGGGCCATGTTGACGGGGTTCGTCAGACCCTTCGGCAGTTCGTGCCCGTGGAAGATCGGCAGGTTGCCGGCCATGATCGGCCGCTGGTCGCCGACGATCTCGATACCGTGCTTGTCCGCGTGCAGCCAGGTTTCCAGGTCCAGCAGCGGATCATCCGCTACCTCGGCGAAGTAGTTCCAGATGTAGTGGTCCCACCGCTCGTCATGGTTCCCCTTCTTCAGGATGATCCGCGCCTTCGGGAACTCGCTGCGGAGCCACGCCAGCCCCTGACGCTGGCAGGCGATCTCTTCCTTCAGGTTCCGATCCTTGGGGTTCTTCTGGAAGCGGGAGACCGAGTACCAGTCGCCATAGTCTCCGTTGATCAGGAGGATGTCTGGCTTCCGGTCTTTGCAGTACTTCACCGCGGCGCCGAGCGCCATCTCCGAGTGGAAGGGAAAGTGGATGTCCGACAGGACGGCCAACTGGATCCCAGTCGGGAGCACGACCGGCTCCCAGGCTTCAGCCTTGCTCGGCGGCATGGTCGGCTTCGTGCCGGCCTTTCCGTTCGGCCGTGGACTCGTTGCCTCGTCACGATGCTCCTTGCCCTTGTTGCCGCGGATGGTGCGAACGTAGTCACGGCCCTGTTCGATTGAGATGCCGTACTCCTTTGCGAGGCGCCTGGCGAGCGTTCGCGAGGCTGCATCGGGATACTCTCTACACAGCTGCTCTGCAGCCAGTCGGATTGGCCCTTTCGGTGGTTTGCTCATTCGGAATCCCTCCTGTATCCGAGTCGGTACAAAATACGGGCCAGGTCGGTCGCCACAGTGGCGCACCATTCCTCCGACCTGTGCCAGTCTGCGGCGTGCAGGACCTCATGGATGATGACGTCCAGCTCTCGCTCGCCCGAGATGGCGGTCGAGATCACGATCTCACGCTTCTTGAGATCGGAAGAAGAGAATGGGTGCTGGGTCTTGGCCTCACCCGTCGTGAACCCATCGAGATTACGGAGATACTTGCGGACGAACCGCCAGCGCTTCCCAAAAATGATGACCTGCTTCAGCACTCGTCCACAATCCATGTGTTGGAGGCAGTCGGATCGGTCAGTCGAAGGCGGCGCTGATGGCACCGGTCAACAACCCGCCCCAGAGGCCCGCTTGCTGCAGGCCCACCTGGGCCTCGGGATTGAGGCCCGCTAGGGCTCCCATTGTTTTACCCAGAAGCAACCCACCGAGAAATCCCCCAGCCCCGCTGAAGGCAACGGTCTTGGCGATGTCGAAAGGCGAAACGGAGGGCTTTCCACCGCTCCCCAGCGAGGCGGCGACGAGCGTACCGCTCGCGGCTGCAGCGACTTGCGCTGGCGTGCCACCGAAGTTCGAGCCGGGCCGTGCGGCGTCATTCCAGATCACACTCCCGAAGGCGTCGACGGGGATATTCGACAGGAACATTGTCCCCGTCATGTCCTCCGCGGCGTTGGTTTTCGTCCGACCGGACCAGCCGAAGTCGTCGGCCGGCATCTCGGAACCCATCCCAGACAGGTTCGAGTTCCACCCGTGCGGCGTCTTGAGACCCCAGTACAAACCCGGAGCAGCGCCCAGGCCGGCGCCCAGGAGCCCCAGCGTGCGTCGCATCCGCTTGCCGGAGAAGTACTGCTCCGGAAGCATGTTGTCCATCAGATAGCCGGCACCGTAGCCCAGGCCGGCTCCCAGAGCTCCACCAACCAGCGTGCTGGAGAGCGGGCTCGGCCCACCGAGCGGCTTGTTGACCTTCGACCACATGTCCGAAATCCCCTCGAACATCGCGCCCTGCTTGAACATCGTCCAGCCCGGCTCGTCGGCCGGGATCGTACTGACCAGGCCCTTCTCCGGATGGACGAACCAGCAGCCCTCTGCCTCCGCATACTTCACGACCAGCGGCGCCGCCTGCTCGTACAGAGCTCGCACCCGGGCGGGGACTTCCCGCCAACTGAGGTGTTCCAGCTCGTCGATCGCGCTCGCTTCCTTCTGGTTGCGCTGTCCGATCTCCTTCAACAGATCCCGGAACTTCATGTTGATCTCTTCCTTCTGCTCGGCCAGACGCCGCAGGTGATAGTCCGCTCCAGACCGATCATCGGTCAGGCCGAGGAACCGTTCCAGAGAGGATGGCTCCCGAGGGCGGGACAGGAAGTTCTGGATGAGGACGTTCCGCTGGTCTGTCGGAAGGTAGCCGTGACTATCGTGACGGATCCCGCGGCCTTTGACCTGAGTATCGCGAGCCTCGTTCCAGTGCGGATCCAGGATCTGCATCAGCCGAGTGCCACGGAGCGAGATCCCTTCCGAGCCGGCGGGACCGGCGAGCAGCACCGGAGCCAACCCGTTGTTGTAGCTCTCAATAATCCGCTTCCGCTCCAGGTCGGCGATACCGCCGTGGAAGAGGCCGTAGGGGATCTTGTCTCGCTCCAGGGCCGCGGCGTAGGGACGGAGGCCGGCGTCAATGAAGTTCGAGTAGACGAGCGCTCGGCTCTTCGGGTTCTTCGCCATCTGCTCCTTGAGGAGCTTATAGGCCAGCTGCAGCTTGGGCGAGGAATCGAACGCGGCCAACGGGTCCGGGTTCGACATGAACGGGAACATCGACAGCCCGATCTGTCGCGGTCCGGTCAGGAAGGACGTCATCCGCTTCCGTTCGAGGGCGGAGAGCGGGAAGTTGTTCTGCAGCTTGTAGCGCAGGACCCAGGGGATCGAGTTCCAGAACGACCGATACGCGGTCGTCTGCTCGTCCGACATGTCAACTTCGTGCATCTCGTCTGTGCGATCCACGAGCGGCTTATCGGGAGCGTGGTAGTCGACGTGGCCCGCCAGCAGATCTTCCAGCCGGCCGACGTTCTTCGGCTCCATCACCTGGCCGGGCGTGACACCGAACAACGAGGCGAAGAAACCCGGGCGAACCGTCTTCTGCTTGATGAACTGGTGTGTGAACGCGTCCGGCGTGATCCGCTCGCCGGTCAGGATCGACATCGGCGCCGCGAGATCGGACGGGTGATTGACGATCGGCGAGCCCGAGAGGAGGTAAACGTGCTTGGCCTTGTTCGCCAGGTCCGTCACTGCCTGCGTCCGCTGAGACTCAGGGTTCCGGATCCGGTGAGCCTCATCGACGATCAGAGTGTCCGCGGCCGGGGCCTTGCCCGCCGTCGCGCCCTCGTAGGACACAACGTTGCCCATCAGCGAGCCGTCAGTGAACTTGGCCTGCTCCTTCGCAAAGTTGGGACGCAGTGCCGCTGGCACGATAGCCGTGTACGGCTTGCCGGCGTTCTCTGCCGCAGCGATCGAGGCCAGAGTCTTCCCGCTCCCCACGTCGTGGAAGAGGAGCATGCGGGACTCTTCGTCCTTCCCGGTCTGGGCGATCCGCTTCTGTTGAGGCTGCAGCTCGACGCCCGGCAGGAGGGCCGCGATCTTCAACTGGTCAACGAAGTCGGCGTCCATGCCAGCACCCTCTCCAGCTCCATCAGAGGCTTGGCCGAGGACGTTTTCTCCGCGGCCCAAATGCAACTCGGACAGTCGTGGTCGACGACGTGCCGCTCATTGTGGGAGCAGCGACACCGGGTCTCGTGCCCGCACTTATGTTGAAAGATCCCGTGCGCTGACGCTGCCTTCGCGACGTCGCTGTTCTCCTGCAGGATCTTCTTCTTCCGGACCGCGCAGGTGATGTGGAAATCGTACTCGTTGTTCTTGGGGCGTGCTGACAGCCCGTATGACTTGCGAAGTTTCTCCAGATCCGGAGACTTCACTTTCAGGAACCAGACCCGCGACATTTCCTTCCAGCTCGTTGGCGCGACCTCTTGCAGCGCCCCAAGCTGGTAGTGGAACTCCCTTCCCCGCTCGACGATGACGTCGATGCCGCCAATCTGCTCGATCTCTTCCGGACGCATGACGCTGATATGCGCATTCAGCGGTTCATTGTTGTGTGGCCCGGGCAATTCTGCGCCAAGGACCCGCATCGCCGAGAAGACACCCCTGACTAGATCATTCGGGACTGTCAGCAACAGCCATCCACTCTGAGACGCAATCAGCCGGCCCGCCAAAACGGGGGCATCGACCGCGTCACCCGCGGACTTCAAGAGGTAGCCGGACGCTTCGCCTAGTTGAAAGTCTGACGTCACGGACCTTTCCTCGTAGAAGTCCAGGTCACGTCTCCCCGGATCCCCTCCCGGGGTCCTGACGGAAAATGAATTTCCGCCTCGCAACGGCATCGCAGGCACATCCGTTGCTCCTCCATAGTCTCCGCAGTTTCCCATGAGACCGTTCCTGGGAGCCCTCGCAATCCTCGCGTGAAGCTCCCTCCTAACCGGGCAGTGCCATGCCCAGACGTGACGCGTCTCACCTTAACCGAAATCCGTACTGGTCACTACTCATCTTCATTGAGATTGGGGACTTCCAGGAAAACACGGCTGACGGATTCAAATGTGATCCGGATCCAGGTTGGGGTCAGATCTTCGAGGACTTGTGTTCGGTGTTCGACCAACCTGTACACGCAGCGCTCAACTGCGTTGTACAGGTTGTCCTCGGACCGAATTGCCTGCAGTCGGTTGACAACTGGGCTCAAACGTCGCATCAATCCCAGAAAGATCTTCTGCAGACGCCTGCCTTCGAGGTCCGACTCGATGGCAAGGCGGGACAGAGGCTCTCCGCGCTCAACGCATTCCATCACCGCCGCGGTGATGGACATTGCCAACGTTTGCCAGATCAGCCATTCCTGGGTGATCGGCAGCTTCCTAGCCATTGGAGAAGACTTCCCACAGCTGTGCGTACTTCGGTCCCGAGAGGACCGGAGTCTGCGGGCACTCATCACTCGGCAGGTGATTTCGGACGAGACGGAACAGATCCCGGTAGGTCGCCTGCGGAGGCAGCTTCGGGATCAGCTGCTGCAGGTAGTACGAGAAGGCACCCTTCGGGCGCCCGTCGAACTCCGTGTCGAAGGCGAACTCCTTGTCGCTGCAAGCGGACATGCAGACGACCCCCTGCGTCATCCACGCCAGGGGCATGTGCTCTTGCTTGAGGGCGGTATCGATCGACTTCTGCAGCCCCTTGAACTGCGGCAGATCGTACGGAGGCAGGAAGCGTTTCTTCACCCGCTTGCCGGGCTTCTTCTTCGGAGCGGACCGCATGACCGTTCCGGAGTGGCAGCTGTCGGCGATCAGAGCTACCCGAGCTTCCGGCTTGCGGTTCTGGTCGAACAGGAGGTACAGCTCATCGTCCAGAATCAGCTCGTTGTCGAGGTCGTAGGGGCACCAGGCTTCGTCTCGACCGTCGATCTCATCGCCATCCAAGTCGGGCACCCAGGTCCCGTGGCCGGCGAAGGTGATGATGGCCAACTCGTTCGGCCCGGTGGCCTGCAGGAGTTCCGTCAGACCCTTCAGGATGTTGGCGCGGGTGGCCTCCTTTTCGAGCAGAACGTTCTGAACCTGGACACCTCGCTCGACAAGCAGGGTGGCCCAGTCCTGAGCGTCGTTGACAGCCCCGTAGAGCTCCATCTCCGAGTTGGCGTAGTTGATGCCGATGCACAGTGCACGCTTCATGACGTTCCTCCTTGAACGTTAGCGGACGGCCGTCAGCTGATCCGGGCTGACATAGAACCGTCCAAGGCCCCGTCGTCGCTGATCTTCGTGAAACAGGGCGTGTTCGCAGTCACCGCCACGATAGGCCGAGACTGAGAACGCGTCCATCGTGTAGACGGCCATTCCTCCGAACGCCGACAACACCGGGATCAGCGGGGCGCCACGGTGGATCCGGTAGCCGCGGACAGCCGGGTCTCCCGGCTTGTGCGGTTCTGGATGCTTGAGGCTCCGCCAGGCCCACACGTCGAAGTTGGCGAATCCTGTCGGGCTCGTCCAGCTGGGTTCTGCCTGCAGTCCAAACGAGGCACAGGCATCCCAGTCCGACTCCGCGAAGGTCCGGCAAACCCCCGGCAGTGAAAAGGCCAGGGTGTCGAAGTCGAGCACGATGACGTAGTCGAACTCGGAGAAGTGGCTGAGCACGTATTCGCGGTAGACGTTCCGGCAGGAGGCCAGGCCGCAGGAACGGGCCACGCTTCGCTTCGACGGGAACCGATGCTGACCGAGCTTGTGACACATCGTGTGCCACCGGTCATCCTCAAAGGATTCGGCCTGCAGCAGGTCCACCGTGTTGTCGTGGGAGTCGTTCTCGTAGACAACGACCGTTCCTTCCCGGAAGCATTCCAGCAGGGCCGTCACCTGCGGGATCAGCGTCGGAAGAATGTGGCCCACGTCACGAGCCAGGCCGCAGATAGCGACCCGGCTACTCCGCATCTTGTGCAGTCCGATCTGGACCCGTTCCACCAGAGAGTGCTGAACCGGGAAGTTTCGATCCAAGATCAGACCGAACCGTTCCGCCGTCAGCGGTGCCTGCTCTGCAGGCGCAGTCTCGCTGTCCATAGCCACCTCCGCAGCAGGTATTCAATACCCGCGGATTCAATTCCGCTCGCCGACCTTCTGGAAGACATACGTCTCGATGTCTTCGCGGCCGGCCGCAGCCTCCAGGCGATGATGCACGCGGCACACCAGATCGTACCGCCGGAGCCAGGACCGCAGGCCATCGTCGGTGAAGTAGTAGTAGTGCTCGTTCGGCCGGTAGTGCTTGGACTCGCGAATCCGATCGAGGTTCTTGAAGATCGGGATCGAGGTGACGAGATAGTCCCCGGGGCGGATCCGATCGAAGAGGAGGTGCGGCTCGGGGATGTGCTCCAGAACGTCCCACAGAGTCCAGGCGACGACGCCCTTTGGCGGCAGATGGGTGTAGATGTCGAGCCACATCCGCCGCTCTTCAAGCCATGCCTTGGCCTTGGCGTTCACGTCGTAGCCATAGAGCACAAGACCGGGGACCTTCGTGGCCTCGAACTGAGCGTGGCGCCGCTGATCCAGCGCTTCGAGGAAGGCCCCGTCGCCAATGCCGATGTCGATCACCGTGTAGGGATTGAGACGCTCGACGGTGTTGATCCGGGCTTCCTGCAGCTTGGTGAAGATCTCCAGGTCACGGTAGACGGTGTACTTGTCGAAGTAGGCGTCGTCGTAAGGGACGCTCTTCCGCATGTCCGTCTGGTAGGCAAGGCCCGGGTAATCGCAGATCGAGAGGTCTGCACCCGACAGCCGTGCCGGGTAGTGAGCAATCACGCGATCCATCACGTCATCCTGTTGAGAAGTCTGGCCAGGTGCTCTCCGACGAAGTCGAAGGATTGGTGAGGAGCGTAATACACGTCCTGCCACTTGTACAGATGCGTGTTCACGGATCGTATGGCCATCTGATCCGGTCGCAGGACTTTCGCCGCGGACACCGACAGCGAACTGTCGATGCCGATGTAGTAGGAAGCCTTCCGCAAGAGCTTGATCCCCTGCAGCAAGGTTGTCTGACCGCTCAGGTCGACGAAGTTCGGATAGGGTGGGATCGCCTCGGACTTGTCATTCAGGACGTAGCCCGTGACCCCTTTGAAGTTGAGCCAGGAGGAAAGGCAGGCCCAGTCGTCCTTCGAAAAGTCACGACGACGATCGCGCTTATCTGAGGAGTAGGGGCAGATGATGGCATAGCGCTCGTGGTTGACCAGACCCTTCGTCTCAATCGAGCGGAGGCCGATCTGACTGCCAATGTACTGACGGAAGCCGCGACGAATCGCGTGAAACTGGACGAGGATGCTCCAGTCGTCTGCCGCCATGACCTCCTGCGGCACCTTGTGGCCTTGGAGACGCTGCTCAGCAACGAAGTCCGGGAGCGAGTGGTAGCACCAACGCTCGTCCCAGTTCTCCCACACGGAGCGGTGTTCGAGGACCCGCGGCAGTGCGAGCTTGAGGATCTCGCGGACTGGTTCTTCCTTGCGGGTGCAGTAGAAGACGCGACGGATTCGCTCGCGTTCGGGGTCCGTCATGAAGGCGTCGAGCGCCAGGACATCGCCGATTCCGCCGGTCACAAAAAGAGAGTCGGACTCGACCGACCCCGAAGAGACTGGTCGAGTCCGACGAACGACTCGTCGAGCTTGGCGTACCTGCGCCGCGGCTTGAAGACGACGGATAGGGACCATGCTCGCTTTGCCTTCTGCTGTAGCGGTGCAGCGTCTTGCTTCGGAACGACGCTTCGTGGATCGCAGGTGGAATCTTGAGGACTACCGCTCGACGGGCATTTGCAGTTCCATCTCCCGACACCGCCCAGGGTGCTATGCGTGCCTTATCGAGCTGCCGCACCCACAGCGATTGCTCGCTGCGACCCTGCCCTTGGTTGTTCTCGTCGGCACAGAGCAGGGTCGTTGGCAGACAACATCTGAGCAGCCAGCGTCGAATTACGCAAGCTGAAGTACGTTGTAGAACTTGGTCGCTTCCTGCTCGGTCAGGCCATACATCCGCTGCACGTAGGGCACACCGAGGATCGCCGGCGTGTACTTCGCGCTCTGGATCTGCTTGGCCAGATTCTGATCTCCCGCCGCCGAATTGCGGACGATCTGCGCGAGCTGCTGGTCAGGCATCTGCAGCATCTGCATCCGCATCTGCGGGCTCTTCATGATCTGGGACATCTCGCTGCCGGAGATCATCTGGTCCTGAAGGAAGCCGCCGAGGGAACCGGCCGGCTGTGCTGCAGGATCCGGAGCAGGGGGAGCTGCAGGATTCGGGGCAGGTGGAGTTGCAGGAGCGGGCGCTCCGGGAGCTGCACCGCCTACGGCACCACCCGCCACAGCGCCAGGACTCTGAACGCCAGCGCCGGCACCGGCACCCGCACCAGCACCCGGGGCTCCGCCGCCTACGGCACTACCCGCCGCGGCACCCGCACCGGGGGCTCCGCCAACTGCGGCACCAGCACCAGGGGCTCCGCCAACCGCCCCACCTGCCGCAGCACCCGGCATGGGCGACAGGGTCGGTGCGGGAGCCGGACCCTGCTGACCTCCCATGAAGCCGCCGATCAGGTCCTGGATGCCGCCCATGTTGTTGCCGTAGGCCACAGCACCGGCCGCACCGAGGCCGAGAGCGCTCATCAGGGCACCCATCAGGCCACCCTCGCCGCCCAGCATACTGGCGATCCCCATGAGACCGACCGGCAGGCCGATGACCAGGGCTGCCTGTTCCCACGTGTCGAGCTGCTTGAAGCCCTCCAGGAAGCCCATGAAGCCCTGCGGCGAGGCTTCGACACGACCATCCGCGGCCAGCCCCTGGAACGCCGTCTCGATATCGTCGGTCGTGAATCCGCCCTGCGACCACCGCTGCCAAATCTGATCCGGAGCTTCACCCGTCTTCTGAGCGTACTCGGGGAGGAGGCCCTGCAGGGTCGTCTCGACTTCCTGTGCGGCCTGCTCGGGCGCGATCTCCCCGGACTCGACTCGACGAAGAACGTCGCGAGCTTGATCCTGAGGAGCCATCGGCGGCTGCGGTGCTCCCGGCTGCGGCTGGCCCGGCTGCGGCTGGCCCGGCTGAGGCGCACCGGCTTCCGGCATCGGACCCCCACCTTGCTCACCCGGGTTGTTCGGCATAGCCGGCGGAGCGGGTTCCGTGCTGCCTTGGGCGTCCGGATTGAGCGTCTCAGCCGGTTCCATCGGCGGAGCGCCGTCCTGGTTCAGCGCCGCACCGGCCGCGTTGCCTGCAGCCTGATACCCGGCACCGGTCAGCCCCATGCCTGTGACGGCCTTACCGCCGCTCCAGAGAGCCTGTCCGGCGGGCATGGCTCCGTAGCTCGGCGCCGCGGCGGCGCCCATCGCACCGCCGATGGCCGCGTTTCCGACGCCACTGGCCAGCCGGCTTGCGGTTTCCACGCCACCCCGCAGGTTGTCGGGAACTGCGTTCCACTGAGCGTTCTGGTTCTGGCTGACGTTCGTCCCGTTCGGAAGCGGGTTGCCAAACGGATTCGACATCACGGCCCCGACGTCCTTCATGCCGGCCATCGTGCTGTCACCCATCGAGCGGGTGAAGGCGTCTGCACCAGGCGTCAGGTCAGTTCCGAGAACGGCGTCACTGGCCCGAGCCCCGAGCGAGCCAAGCCCACCCATCGCCGTCCCCACGCCGCCCACAGCCGCCTGGGTCGCCCCACGGCCGGAAGTGATGGAGTTGCGGAGCATGTTGACACCGGTGTCCCAGCCGCCCTTCAGTGCGCGACCAGCGGCGGACACACCCTTGCCGGCGTAGTCCCACATGCCGTTCCCACCGGCAGCCGGCGGCTTCGGCACGTCGAGCTTCGGGGCGGGGATCTTCGGAGGCGTCGGAGCCTTAAAGGGCTGAATCGAGGTCGAGGACGGACCAGCCATCGAGCCCCAAGCCCGCTTCACGGTCCGCGAGTTGAACTCGTCCCAGGCTTCCTTCACGGAAGGCAGGTAGGACGCGATCTTCTCGATCGACGCGGAGGCACGTTCCTCGCTCATACCGCACTGGGCGCAGTAGCGAATGATCCCCAGGAGCTCAGCGGCACCGGCCGAGCTGGTCTTGTAGAGGGCCTCGTACTGCCGGAGCTGCTCGTCTTCGTCCGGCTGCGAGTTAAGCTGCTGCAGCAGGTAGGCCAGCCCCAGACCGCCAGCACCAACCCCGGCAGCAAGCGGGCCGTGATCCTTGAGCCAGTTCACACCCTTCTGGAACATCCCCGGTTCCTGAGGAGCCTGGGGCGGAACGGGACTGGGCGCCGGCGCCGAGACCGGAGCGGGCATGACCGCGTCGGCCAGACCCTGGCCCAACCGGGCCGGCAGGTTCGCCGGGGACGGTCCGCCAGGCTGCTGCGAATCCAGAAGGCTCAGCCCGCCGCCCAGAACACCAAGCCCGCCCGCGGCGGTCGCCAGGGGCCGCACCATGTCGCTGGCACGGACCGGAGTCGGAGCCATCGGTGTCGGCGTCGGCTTGTTGCCCATCTGGCCGCGAGCGTAGTCCCACAGCCCACGGCCGATCTGAACCTGCTGCTCCGGCGTCGCAGTCGGCTGGGTGCCACCCAGCGACTTGAAGATCACGGTCGGATCCATCGGTGATCCGCCCGTGCCCGGCGATGTGACTGGACCGGCCTTCGGCCCCGTCATCGTCGGCGTACCTTCCGAGAAGGACCGGAAGAACCGCTCAAAGATGTTCTTCGCCGGAGGTCCCGGGATGCCGGGCTTTGCCGTCCCGAAGTAGGCTGCGGAGCCGCTGGGTCGTCCCCAGGCCTTCTTCACGCGGTTCTGAGCAACTTCTTCGAAGATCTGGCCGTAAGTCTTCTCTGCCATCGCGCAACATCCTTGTCGCAAACTGGAACGTGGAGAAGATCACGATACCAGAAACGTCACCGGACGCGAATCCCGAGACCGCAAGCGTTCTTGTCCGGGTGGTGGCACACCTCAATGAAGGTGGCCTGTTTCTCGATCGCTTTGATGTGCAACCAGATCCCCATTGGACCGCACAACGAGTGCCGAAGGGGGTTCGAGTCAGCGAGGTGCTGGAGGCCCAGAACAGTCGCCTGCTGGCCCTTGTTGTGGTAATCCGCGAGGAGCCGCTTCCCGTCGAGCGACGACAGCAGCACGCCGGAGTAGGTGCCGCCGATCTGAAATGTGTTCGTGCCGCCGTTGTAGTTCAGCGGCAACCACTTCCGCACCCGCTCGTAGAAGATGAACTCGGGCTCGCTGTCGATCGCGTCCACGGTTCGGAACCCGGGGACACGGGCCAGGTAGGCGGCGGTCAGCGTCGCCAGGGCTCCGTTTTCGGCCCCGACGTGCAAGAAGGAATGGACCTTCTTGTCGCGAAGAAGATTGAGGAACGCCGCGTACTCGGTGGGAACAACGCCTGGAATTTCTGCGTCAGCGATCGCGCCGGCCAGGTAGGTTTCGTTCTGCAGATCAAAAGGGGTCGCCTCGTGCAGCAGACGGATTGCGATCGCCTCGACCCCCTGCCACCAACCAAACAGATCTCCGATCGTCAGCTGCTGCTCAATCGTCACGATGGATTCAATCCCAACCCTGCCCCGGCCAGAACACGGAGGCAGGACTCTGACTCCGCGGCGACGCGTTTACGGCAGGCGCTGCACGCGTCCGTACGGACGATAACCGGCTTGTCCTTCTTCGGGCAACGGCAGGTGAGAATGACCTGTCCGCAGCTGCACTTTTCCGTTCGGTGGTTGTGCACGTCAGCTCTCCTTGTTGGCAGCCTCGATCAGGCTCGGGATATCGGGATCGTCGCCCAGGGACGAGACCACAATCTCGACGTACTCCTCGATCGTCGCATCGGGGATTCCTGGATGGGCTGCAGCGTACCGCTCCGCCAGAGTACGCTTCAACCGCCGGGCAATAATGCCCCGGGGTCGGCGCTTCGCCTGAGCGAGCTGCGTCTCCGCGCTCTTCCGCGAGCAGAAGCGAATCACGCTGAACAGAAGCTGGACGAGCGAGAGTGCCAGCATCGGATCAAACTGAGGCGCAGAAGATTGCCCCAGGCGCCTCGCGACGCGCTGGGGCAGTTCCGTTGACCAGTCCATGACGGACCTCACTCAAGAGGCGGCGCGATGCCAGCCGGACACTCGACGATCATGTGTGTCTCCGACCGGACCAGATCCGGCCGGGCGCCGGCGCCACTGGGCGTCCCGAACACCGTGCACCAGTAGATTGTGCCCGCGGCGGTCTTGGCGATGCCAAATCCCACCTCGGTGAAGGCGCGGTTCGTAATGTTCCGTCGATGGCCGGAGCTGTTCATCCAGCCGTCCATCACTGCGTTGACGTCCCGGTAGCCGTAGGCCACGTTCTCGCCGACTGCACGGAGCTGGTAGCCCTCGTTCTGCACCCGCTGCATCACGTCGGAACCGCCGGCACCCATGTGCGACATCCGCTGATACTGGGCCATCCACGTGGCGTGCTTCTGGGCAGCCGACATCAGCAGCCGGTTGATCTGCAAAGCGCCCGAATTCCGGGCCTGGTTGTGGGCGTTGAGGAGCTGACGAACGTCCTCCGAGTATTCCGGCTGAGGTGCCGGTTCTGGCTGCGGCTCAGGCTGGGGTTCTGGTTCGGGAGGAACCGGCGGAGCGGGCGGAACCGGAGGAGGAACCGGGTCCGGTTGCGGCGGCTTCGGCGGATTCCACATCCACCGGAAGAAGTTCGCGATCGCGTTCAGGAAGTTCACTTCGTGTCCTCCATGAGCCCCATCTTGCACAGAGCCGTCTTAGCCGGACTCGGCGGTCCCAGCATCGCACCGGTCCCGGCATAGCCGGTCAGGGCGCCCAGGCCCGTTCCCAGGAGCGATCCGATCTGACCGCCAGCCCGAGCTCCTTCCATACCCCCGCCGGCCGCACCGCCGAGAAGGGCTCCAGCTGCGCCGCCAAGTCCGAAGCCTAGCCCGCCGCCGAGAGCCGTACCACCGCCGCGAATCGCACCCCGCGCAGCACCTTCGAGCATGTCGCCTCGATCGGATCCGTCTGCGGCTCCGAACAAGGTGCCAAAGCCGATTCCGGGAATAGCACCGCCCGAAGCAGCGCCGAGGCCTTGAACACCGTACATCTTCGCCAGGATCTGGGGCGATATGTTCTGCATCTGCTGCGTGACCTGATCCAAATCCGGCAGGTCAAGCCGCGTGCTCATCTTCGTAAGAGCCGTCTTGGCCGGAGTGGACTTGCCCCGACCGACGAACTTACCGCCCATCGCCCGCCGCTCGCGAGGAGCCTTCGCTGGTTTCTGATTCACTGCGGCCTCCATGCCGGTCTTAGAAAAGGTCTGGTCGAAAACGACTCCGCCAGTCCCGAGGATGTCATTCAGCAGATAACGCTGCAAGAGGGTCTTCAGATGATCCATTCTTGTGCGGCCCGCGAAATCGTCGACCGTCTGATCTCGACGCCACGTCCGAAGCTGGCTGAAGGGAATGGGTTCCTGCATTCCCGGATCGCCGGTGGCTGTCCGCTTCAGGTAGTCCCAACCGACATTTCGCTCCTCCGGACTGAGACCGAAGTCCCAGTGGTCGAAGATGCGGGTCTTGTCGCCCATCTGCTGCGTTCCGTGCCGAGCCAAGATCTCGGACCACGGATCGTTCGGCGTCGTGTGCGTGTCTTCGACGATGCGGTCCGAGTCCGGGTAACGAGAGAGGGCATCCGGCTTCAGCTGCAGGTGCTCATACGTCCCGGGGATCCCGCCGGAGAGCGGCTTGCCGTTCGGCTTGAACGACGGAGTGAACGGCTTCATGCCGGTACTCTCGAAGATCTCCGTACCCTCCCGGACTGGAAGGTTGAGGTGGCGGCGCAGAAGCTCGCGACGGGAGTCGATCCCGAACTGCGGTTTCCGCATCTCGTTCCGCAGCATGTCCGTCATCTGGGTGTCGGGCTTGTCCAGGATCATCGTGTCCCAGACGTGCTGCAGCGATCGGGGACGAAGCATCTCCCCGTGCGACTTTCGAGCAGTGCTCTGATACTCGTAGGGCATCAGGTTGTTCGCCAGATACCGGCGAGCCCGATCGCCCACGAGGTTTCCGATGCCGGCCCCGGCCGCAGCTCCGACGCCGAGGTGGGTGGCCAGGCTCGGCTGGTCCTTCGAATCATCGGGCGTCATCGCCCGGGAGAGCCCGTAAGTGCCAAGCCCTCCCAGGGCGCCGACTGCAGCCCCACCCAGCGTGTCCGGAAGCCGGATCGTCGGCATGTGATACTTCACATCCGCCAACCCGAATCCGAGCTTCGTCATTGCCTGTCGCGCCGCGAGTCCATCCGTGGACATCCTGCTCCCTCCGTGGAAGCGCGATTATCGGATCAGCCGGCCTTCGGTGCCAGAAAGTCTGCAACTTCCGATGTCTTCTCCTGCGGCACAACGAGCGTGTTGTGGAAGGCCGTTCCCGTCTTCCACCCCTGAACGATGTGCTGCATCCCTTCGCGGAGACCCCGTACCCGGTTGTGGATCCGGTCCATTTCGCGGGTGTTCCAGAGGCCGGGAACGAAGAGGGCCGAGCCGCCAGCCTTGTAGAAGCGAAGGCACTGATGGAGTGTGTCGTCGATCAGGACCGCACCAGGCTTCGCCAACTCCTGCTTGTGGTTCCCGATGAATGTCTGCGTCCGGAAGTGTTTCGGCAGGTGCTTGGCGACCCAGTCGATCTTGCCGGCAGAAGCAAAGGACAGACCCGGGTGCTCACGATCGTGCATCCACGGCGGCGCGGTCAGAATGAACTGCTTGCTCCGCGGGAAGTGAGCGTCGACCAGTTGGAGGATGTCCTCCATGTACTCGGTCGGCTTGAGGTTCGCCCACCACTCATAGCTCGTCAGGCCGAAGAACGCGTCGTGTGTCACGCCCACAGCTCCGTAGAACTCGTACGGTTCAGTCGGTGGCGTTCGGTTGACCAGCTCGAAGGCAGCGGCGTGCATGTCAGCCAGCACACCGTCGAGGTCGATGTAACACACCGGTTCCGGTCTCTCACGCATGATCAATTCCCGCGGATTGAAATGTGGCGTTCAGCCACGGAAAGGGCACGTCCGGGATCGGCCGGCCCAGAAACTTGCAGAGGGGCTCCCACCCTTCTGTGATTCGCATGTAGAGCAGCTTGTCCGGACGTCCCAGGAAGTGCTGCCCGACTTCCTGCTTTCGCTGGCGGAACGCCTGTCGCAGAGTCTCGTCGTCGTTCGTGTGGACGCAGCCGAGGTTGAGGAGGCGAAGCAAGTCGGTCAGGTTTGCCCAACGTAGCGCTTCGATCGCACGACGGTTCACCCTGGCAAGCTGCCGCTGCATGGAGGCGACCCATGCGTCTTCGTCGCGGTCGAGCAGGATGAAGCGAGCGTTCGGGTAGGCCCGGTCGAGTTCCCGAAACCGGAACGTCATAACGTTGATGACGGTGTCGAACTCTTCCAGCAAGCTGTAGTCGACCTTCCCTTGAAGGAGACAGTTCGTCGTGTCCTTCACGTGCCGCCCGGGGCAACCGTGCGTGACCTTGAAGCCACCGAGGATGTTCAGAGCTTCGGCGAGTGAACAGGTGCCTGTCTTGGACAGACTCACGTCGAAGAGGAAGGGGTGGTTGTGATCCATCAGTTACCCCGCTGGGATTCGAACCCAGACTACCGGCACCAAAGACCGATGTGCTGCCGTTACACCACAGAGTAAGCAAAAGACCCCGTCGCATGACAGGGTCTTTCGTGTCCCGGATCGCTATCGGAATGCCGAACGCACGCAACCAGATGGCCCTTTTGGGAACCACGAGCCGAAGCTCACAGAAGACTATTCGCTTTCCGGGCAATTCCAACGGGATCCTAGCCGACAGTTGGGGGTTGAGCAATACCGCGTATGGGATTCGAACCCACCTAAGCCGTTAGAAAGACGGCTGTCCTCCCCGAAGACGAACGCGGCATAGCGGAAGTCGAGGGACTCGAACCCTCACACCCTTGCGGGCCGTCCAGGTAGCAACCGGCGCCGGCAAACCAGTGGCCGGATGACTTCCAAGCGGAAAGCCGAAGAATCGAACTCCACGCGTTTTACCGCGCCCCCGGTTTTCGAGACCAGTTTGCCTCCGTTGGCGGGACCTTCCGTAAGTGACGATGCCAGGAATCGAACCTAGTGAGCAGGCCACATTGGCAGTACCTCCCGCCGCTCTGCATGCGAGCGGACAGTCCCTTCCACCGTTGGCTGATCTGCACTGGCCATACACCAGTCCCTCTGCCATTGAGGATCATCGTCAAAGTAGCAGCGACAGGGATCGAACCTGCATGCACACGGGTCTGAGCCGTGCCGCTCTGTCCAACATGGCGTACGCTGCCGTCTTTATCGACTGGCATCACCAGTCGCTCGCCTGTGATTACGAATCTGCTGGTGCGGTGAGGACGGCTCAGGATAGGGAACACTCGCCGACCGCACCGTCCATCCCGCTTCCCAGTTGCCATCTTCGTCACGCAGGCGAATCATGCGGCCGACGATAGCGAACTTGGCGGGAATCCAACTCGTGGTTCGCTCTAATCCACGAGGGGTTAGTCGCTCCAGGAGGCATTGACAGTACAGGTCGCGAGAACGGGATGGAGTATGAGGTGCAAACATGATGGTCTCCTAGTACCGAGAGCCGGAGTCGAACCGACAAGATCGCAATGATGGCGAGTCTACAGCTCGCGGGGCCTTCCAATGCCCAATCTCGGTGGGGCGGGCCACTTCACCTGATCCGAGTCCGGGAGTGGTGTCACAAGCACCTTCCCTTCTGTCAGGCCGTAGTACCCGTACGGACGTGAGACGCCGGTCAGTGTCGAGCTGACCTCACCATCGTTTGCTGCGACGGGCCATCCCGGATGGACGGCGTCTTGTGGCTGCGACGGGCGGTAAACCGCCACCGCGACGTCTACGCGGTGTCCAAACGTCGCAGCCTTTGAGCACAGCCCCAGGGAATCGAACCCTGCCAATCGAATTTGGAGTTCGACTCGCCAGCCTTGGATCATTGGGCCGTGTGAGGCCGGAGCGACCGGAATCGAACCGGTGACCACCGGGTTTCAACCGATGACTCTACCAACTGAGTTACGCTCCGAAATGGAACGCTCGGTAGGGTCTGTTGTCGAAGAGACTGTCTGCCGAGCTGCCTTAGAGGCAATACCACTCGAACGACTCAAGGGCGCACAAGAGGCCGGATGAGCGTTCAAGGGAACTCAGGCTAAACAGTTCGCGGGCCATTTGATTTTGTCTCAGGAGGACGGGCAGCCAAGCGGCTGCCCGTCTCACTTCCCACTCAGGAGGCTCGGGTTTGATACCGAAGCATCGACTCCTGAAGCATACCTGCGATCAATCAGCTGTCAAGCAGAGATTATGGATGCCACACCTCATGGTTCATCAGGCCCTCGCAACCACCGAGTGGACCCTCGACGACGCGGTACTCAATGCCAGCCTTCTTGATCCGAGCCACGCCCTTCGAAACTGTCTGAGCGTATTTCTTGTAGGTCCGATCCAGTGCCGGTTTGTGGACCACGACAGCTTTCAGCCCCGCCATGATGACGGCCCGCGCACAGCGCTCGCAGATGGCCCAAGGGCAGTAGAGGATGGCGCCACGGGTAACGATCCCAGACCGAGCCGCGGTGAAGATGACGTCTTCCTCGGCATGGACGACTATGTCGTCCTTCACCTTCAGGTTTTCTTCGGTCGGCTCGAAGCCGAAGGGCAACCGGTTACAGCCATAGATCAGCAGCGCGTCTCGATCATCTTCTGTTGCGAGCAGGGACCCGTTCTTCGTTTTCGGGTCGTCGCTCTTCTCTGCAGCGACCTGGTAGCACAGACGGAGCGCGGTGCGGTCTGTACGGCCTTCGTCTATCTCCTTGGATCGCTTCAGCAGGGTGAGGAGATTGTGCGGCCGGGTCTTGTCTTCCATGACGTGAGCCTCCTTGCTCAACGCACCTTAGACCTTCTGATAGCTAAAGAAAAGCACCTGGCCCGGCCGAAGCCGGGCATGATGCTCGTAGATCAGGAGAAACGAGAGGGTCTCCCGGCGCTGTCATTGTTGCGTCCAACTCGAACGTCGGGAGACCCTCTTCAGGCATACAAAGCCCAGGCGACGGGAACGGATATTGAGGCGGGCCAGCACTCGCACCGCTCGACCGCCGCCTGGGACTACGAAACCCGATCACAGGAACAAGAGCAGGCGGGCCAGCTCTACCCTCGCTCAACTGTGATCGGGCTTGAATGTGAAAGACCGCCGAACATGACGTACGGGAAGGGAACGTCTGAGGGTAACCTTCCCAGATCGGCTCGACGGGCCAGAGGAACCGACGTCCAGGCTGGGATTAACAGCTGGCTGCCAGTTTCGAGAGCGTTTTTCGCCACCTCTCTCGTGGGCGACCGCGGACGGCCAGGAACGTTCCTGGCAATCCGGCCGGCTGAGCCGGCATAGCAGTTCACAACAAACGAACTGCAGCCACGGTGGGCTCTCGCCGCTCCCGTTATACCCAGTGCGCTGTTGCCTTGGCAGCGAAACCGATCAGCCAGGTGTACCCGCAGATCCCGGCGGAGATCCCGAGCGTCCGAGCCACTTCGGCTCCTTCCTCGGCCGTCTTCTTCGCCGCGGCCTCAACACCGACCGAACGTGATGTTCGCAGGACGAGGTGGATCACGCGAACACTGTCACCACCAAGCCTGGATTCGAAGCTCCGCGGCATTGCGGTCGGCTCGTCGGAAATGCAGATCGAGATCTCGTCTGGCGCCGTTCGCTGAAGGATGGCCGCTCGACTCGGCTTTGTATCCTGCTCCTTCTCATACCCCAGGCACTCGAAGATCGGCTGAGTCGTCAGCCCCGTGCGACGAACCCGCTGAACACGGAAGATACTGTTGCCGTGCTCGATCTCTTTGCCGTCGACGATCCGCATCTCGTGGACCATCATCGTCCGGTTGTCGAGGGAGCGGAGCGAAAGGAACGTCTCTCCGGTCGGCTGGATCTTGCCGTTGCACTCTTCGTACACCAGCTTGAACCGGCCGGTCACGGCGTCGATGCCGAGACCTTCTCGGAGCTGGGCTTCGGTGTCGTCGGCCAGAGCCGGCACCGCGATCAGACACGCCACAAACATGAACGCAAGCTGACGAAACATGACTCGGCTCCTCAGAAATGGAAAGACCCAGGCGGAATGCCTGGGTCTTGTGGGCTAAGTGAATCCACTATGTTTATTGACGCGTTTCGGAGCGGAATTTAGGTCTCCAAACGCCTTCGGCGCTTGCCTCGCTCGTATCCGCTCACGTAATCGACGCCCCGTCGCTTGGACATCGGTCGAGCGCTGAACGCGTCATTGAAGCCGCGCTGCCATTCTCTCCGCGCTGGCGACGGTGGACTCGGTGATTTTGTCGACAACGACGATCTCCTCGGCTTTGACCGGGGTGAATGATCCAATCATTCCGACAGTCACTTTCCCATGTACTGCGAAGATCGGGACGATCTCACAGTCGACCCAGGCGACTTTTGCGTCTGGGGTGATCCGGAATCGCATCCGGAACATCCGGGCCTCCGCAACCGCGGCTGCCCAGTCTGCCGTCACGGCCGGCCGGTCCTGCGGGTGAATCGCAGCCTTCCAGCCGTGACCGAGCGCTTCTTCCAGGGTAAGCCCCGTCAGGTATCGCCACTCAGGCGAAACCCAGACGCAGTACCCGTGCTCGTCCGTCTGAATGACAGCCAGGGCCAGGTCGGAGACGATCCGTTGGACCATGCCATTCATGCGCACGAGGCCGTGCTCGATCCGATTGATCGAGTCCTTCATCGTCGAACCAGAGTTGGTCGAGAACTGATCGGCGATGGAGTTCAGCGTGGAGTACGCCTTGTGGAGGTTCACCCCGAGGCGAACGAATCCAAAAATGGCCCCACACAGTCCGGATCCGCCACCGATCAACCAGGCCCAAAATTCCCAGCTCGACAGCCAGGTCGTGATCAGGTTGTCTCCCATCCAGACGCCTCCTTGCGTGCGGGGTCGAAGGATGCAGCCTAAACCACCTCAAGGGACCGCTCAAGGTCCGGGTTTTCCCTTACCCGTGCTGGGTGAGCCACTCCAGGTACACCGGAAGGTTCTCCTTCAGGCGCCGGATCGGCTTGTACGCCATCTTCTGCCGGGCCTTCGAGATGTTGCACAGCGTGAACGCCTGGTAGTTCCGACCGTACGGATTCGGGATCCACTCAACCTCCCAGTCGTTCCCGAAGATCATGATCGCCAGGTCCCGGAAGGACGTCGCGACGCCGGACCCGATGTTGAAGATGTCGCTCATCTGGTGGAAGCCGGCCCGATGGAACGCCTGAACGGCGTCATCGACGTGCAGCCAATCCCGCTGCTGACTTCCATCCTCGAACAGCTTTGGAGTCTCGCCGCGGAGCTTGGTCTTGAGCAGCTGATGCACCATGCTCGCACGGAGCCCCTTGTGGGACTCACCCGGGCCGTAGGTGTTGCACAGCCGCAGACCGACTGCGTTGATCCCGTGGTTTTCAGCGACCTGTTGAACCGCCCGCTCCATGTTGAGCTTGCTCTGTCCGTACAGGTTGCAGGTTCCCACCGGAGTGACGCCCTCCACGTACGGCGCCGGCGCATCGCCATAGACAGCTGTCGAGCTGGCGTAGACGAACTGAGGACAGCCACGACTGATGACCTGGTCCATCAGGCGCATCGTGTCGGCAACGTTGATCCGGTCGTAGGCCCCGGCATCTTCACCGCGGGTGTCGTTCAAGGCGGCAAGGTGATAGCAGACGTCAATCTTCTTCGGCAGATCGTCCGGGGAGATCCCGTACAACCCTCGGTAGATCGGAATACCGGGCGGCACATTGCCGTTTCCACCGGTCACGGAATAGACCTCCTGTCCATACGCAACGAGGGAAGCGGCCAGGGCTCGGCCGATAAAACCGGACGCGCCGGTCACCAGTGCAACGGTCATGAGTCCTCCAGAAGAATGCCAAGAACACGACAGAACAGAGCAATGAGCCGCATCGCAATGAAGGAATGCAGCATCAGCGAGAAGCCAGTTATCATCTGCCCTTCGGACGGGAGCCGAGCCAGGGCAAGGAGCGCGAACATGATGCAGCAGCCGATGAGAAAGCGCCAGCTGATCCAGCTGACCGTATCAGCCGCAGAAATCCATTCCTCCGAGCTCAACTGCATGCCGGCCTCCATCCATAGGGGTGTGGGATTGTAGTCAGGCCGCTTCCTGAATTGCGACCTGACCGTAGTAGGCCACCGACTTTCGGGTCAGGCCCTGGTCCGCCATGTCACGAAGCATCTCGCTGTTCATCCAGCGGAGTTCGAGGTGCTCGTCCGACAGCCGCGGCGGCTGATCCGGATTCTTCGGCTTTGCAACATAGATCAGACACTGATGTGAGTGCGTCGGCGTGATCGGATGAACGTCGACGAACCGCGGTCTGGGCATCGGGGTGATGTCCGGTTCCAGCTGAGGCGGCACCTCGGCCAGGATCTCGACTTCGAGCCCGGTCTCTTCGTCAGTCTCGCGATGGAGTGCGGCGAGGACTGTCTCGTTGATTTCGATATGACCGCCGATCGGCAGCCACAGGCCGATCTTCTTGTGGTGGCACATCAGGACTTGGCCGTGCATAACGATGTAGAGGGCAACGGTCCAGTCGAGAGCGTAAAAGATGTGGGGCAACGTGGTCTCCAAATGAAAAGACCCGCAGCAAACGCTGCGGGTCTGGTGAGGGATCGATCGCGAGCTACTTCACGAAGCTCGCCATCACGGCAGGAACGTCGGCCGACGCGCCGACGATGTCGAGCTGACCGGCATCCTTCGGGTCAGCGACCGAGAACCGCGTGGCCGTCAAAGCACACACGATGAGTTTGGCCGGACGGTTCATCTGCTCGCGGTACATCTGCAGGGCCTGGGAGGCGTGGATCTGCCCCGCCCAGCTCTCGTTGTCCGTGTAGATGACGAAGACGTCGACCTCGATCTTGTGGGCCAGAGCGTACAACATCGGCAGGGCGCAGTCGGTCCCACCGAAGTTGAGCTTCCGCATCTCAGCGATCGCTGTCGGAATCGTGTCCCGGACGCCAATCGCCAACGGCGTCACCGCCGCAGTGTCGTACCGGCCGTTACGACCCGCCGTGAAGGCAACGACATGCGTCTCCTCTTCCGTCCGGATCGGGATCAGAGCCAGAGCCGTCGCCGCCTCCGCCGCCGAGAGACCGGGCACGCTCGCGACGTGGCTACTGTGCATACTCCCGCTGACGTCGACGCCGAGCAGGTACTTCTTGTTCGTCGGCTCCAGGTACTGGAAGGCCTTGTAGAAGCCGTCGTCGAGGGCGGAGATGATCCGTTGATCGACGTTCCAGGTCAGGGACCCCTTCACACCCTTACCGTTCGCGTAGACCTTCGAAGCGAGCAGAAGAGCGAACGGGTGGACCCGTTCCTTCTTCAGCCGATCCGGGTTGGTCAAGGCGTTCGTGACGAACCTGGTCGTGCTCGACAACGGCTTGATGAGGTCGATGGACGTCATCTTGCCGAGGTTTCGCACCATCGCCGTCAGCCCCATGTGCGGCAGGAGGGCCTCCCACACCTTCGGCTCGTTGAGGTACTCGGTCGGGATCGCTTCCCGCGGCAGCTGGTACGTCTCGATCGCCTTGATGATCTCCTTGGCCGACGTCGCCGCCTTCGCAGCTTCGAAGCCCAGAATCGCGGGAGCCTCGCTGCCGGCACGGCCGTGGGCGATCCAGTCGAACACCTTGCCGTGCGGACTGTCGGAAGGCACCTTCGGCTTCGACAGCCGGAGGACGTCGCGATGGGACCACGCCTTGCCGCCTTCCGAGACGACTCGCGACTGATACTTGACGGCCTGATAGGCAGCCTGATCCGCCGGCCGGCTGAGATACCAATTCTGAATGGCACGCTTGAGGCCGCGACCCCAGCCCCGGAACTGCTCGACGGCATCGACGAACTGGAACAGGTGATAGCCCGTCCGGCAGATGTCGTTCAACGCAGCGAGGGCCTGCTGACCGAGCTCTTCCTTCTGGCCGGCGAGGTACGCCAGGACGAAGACCGCCTGGTCGTTCTTCGGCGCCAGGGCTTCGAGGCTGATCCGGCGGGTCATTTCGAGGACACGCTTGGCGTCCTCCTGCACGCACTTGGCCAGGACGGCGATGCTGTCCTGCGTCATCTTCTGTTCGGTGACGTAGTACGATCCGCCCATCGTGCCGAGGATCAGGAAGCGTTCAAGCTGCTTCCAGTGATCAACGACGAACGAGAAGCCGCCAGCGTTGTTTTTCTCCATCGGCTTGCCGGGGATCGGCTGCGACTGCGGAGTCTGACGGGTGGAAGCCGAACGTGCGTAGCGTGACGCGTTCATGGGAAGCCTTTCCTACAAAAGAAAACGCCGAACAGGATGCTCGGCGTGAGTGGTCAGCGAGGCCCGCTGAAAGAATCCGTGAACATGGGGCTGATGTCCCTGTTTGACGTGTGCTATCTACTACACTACGGCCCCGTGAAAGAGGGGCCGCTGGGAGTTGCACCCAGGCTACGCGATTGGAAATCGATAAGGAACGTCATTCGGCTCACGAATGCGAAATCACGAACATGGAAGTTGGCATCCAGTCAATTCTTGTGCTCTACCGCTGAGCTACAGCGCCTTTCGACGCCGACTGGATTTGAACCAGTGACCCCAAGATCCGATGAGAACAGATACCGATCGGCTCGTGATGTTTTGAACTGCGAACATGGAAGTCGTCGAGGGAGTCATCTTAACAGGATAACCCTCAGCATTCGGCTCGCAGTGTCTGGAGCCGTGAACATGAAATTGCAAGTCCGCGTTTTGGTCTCGTGCTCTACCGATTGAGCTACATGGGCTTCCGCCCCTGGACGGATTCGAACCGCCAACCTCAAGAGATAACGAACTAACTTCGGCTCACGGTGTATTGAACCCGAACGTGGGACCAACAGAAGGCGTTTTGGGCTCCGGTTGGGGAGCAAAGGTAACCGTCTGTCTTCGGCTCGGGAAGGCGGGCGATGGAGGAATCGAACCTTCGGTAACGATCATCAGTCGGCTCGTTTCCGAGCATGGAATTGACAATCGGTTGCACACCAACGTGCGATCGCCCAGTTGGACGGAGTCTACCGACTCCGTCCTTGATTGCAAGACCAGACACGCGGTCTAGGTCGTCGGTTCACCCTCGGCGGGCGGATTCGAAGCCGGATCCTTGGCCGGATCCCGCAGCAAGTTCGGAGGCATCACCATGTACATCCCCATCGGAGAGGTGCAGGCCACGACGATTTGCCCCGAGAAGGCAATGAGAAAAATGTCCACAACGTACCGCACGAAATTGCGCAACATGGAACATCTCCGGACAGACGAGCTTGTCCGCGGCTCAACGTGAGGCCGCGGAAACCGACGCAACGATCTCTTCGAACGTCGGGTAGTTTTTGATTGGCGTGTCTGCTCCGATGAGGCCAGCATCGAGCAGAGCTTGCTTTCGCACTTCAGATAGCGCGGCTTCCTTCGGGATGGTCCCGAAGTCTCCGTCACCTCGTAGCGCCCACGTCGGCCGCTGGCCGGCCGGCATGTCTTGACAGCGTGCCGGATCAGCTGGGCCAAACCAGATCCGAGCGTTTTCGAACCGATGTCCGTTCACATAGACGCGGACATGGTCCCCCTTTCGCCAGAGGGTCAGTTTCATCAGATTCCCGCTCCATCCAGGTTCTCATTGAGGACTCCACGAGTCAGGCCCAGATGACGGATCTGATCTGTCATCGGGCCGTACCAGTTGAAGATGAGAGCGGATCCTCCTGGACCGAAGGAGGAATTGATGTAGCCGGTCGAGAGGACGATGTCCGTCATCTCTCCTTCGGCCAGCGGGATATGCCAGATGCCGTTCTTGCCCTCGGTCGCGCCGAGGTCTTCAAGGATCTGGCGTCGCCACCGAAACTCACGCTTCTGGTCCTGTTCAGTGACGGGATAGATGTCGAGCTTGCGAGCACATTCAAGACATTGCCCAGGTCTCGATTCCTCGCGAGCGGTGTAGCGTTTTTTGCGAAGACATTCCTCGCAGAACACTCAGTCCTCCTGGAGGTAGGTTCGTATCTGGTCGAGCACGCTGAACGCGAACTGCACGTAGTCCTCACCTTCCTTGGTGGCCGTGTAGTATCGCGCCCGGAAGCCATGTAGCTCGTCTTCGTCCGATAGCCGGCCGGAGAGCAAGCCCTGATCCTCCAGAGCCGCCATGCTCTGATAGAAGGAAGCGACGTCATGCGGGTAGCCAGCCCGCTCCAGCGTCATGCGAATGACCCGTCCCGGCGCGGTCGTCCGCACCGTCTGGGCCAAGATCAGCAGGATCTCCAGTGAGACATCGGCCAACGTCTGTGGCGGACGAAAGGCTGGCTCGTTGAGTTGGTGGATCCAGTTGAGAATGGAACGAAAGGGGTTCATCAGTCGACTCGAATTTCGACTGCGGAAGCGTCGGCGTTCTCGCGAACATCGTCCGGCATCCGCCGGGCAGTGAGCTTGTTCTCGTGGGCCTGGCGGAACGCGCTGAGAGTCATGTCCAGCAGCCGGGCCAACATCGGAATCGCGTTCTGGATCGCAGTCGCTTCGTCGTCAGCGAAGGTGATCCAGCGTTCGCCGCCGGGAGCGTAGACGGCCCACCGCGGCTTCTCGGTTTGAGCGTGGGACTCGCGAACGAGCCGACCCTCCTTGTCGAGCTTGATCAGCGGACGTCGCATTCCGACGTCCCGGGTCAGAGAATTCATCTCGTCGATGAGTTCCTGCAGGATCGGCAACCAACCACGCTGTCGAATCTCGCGGAGCAGATTCGCTCCGTGCGGGCCGAAGTTCTGCACAACGACCTGGTTGGGCAGGAGGATGTAGTTGCTGTTGCCGTTCGTGTAGAGGATCGTCGGCGGGCCGCTTTTGTGCCTGACCCGGTTGTTGATCTCGCAACTTTCGGTCAAGAACCGCTCCCAGGTGCGACCCTTCGGTTGATCACCCAGCAGAGCCTGGATCGGAACCGGGACTTCCACTTTTGCTTTGACTGGCATCACTCTCTCCAGAGGTGTCGTTCTCCCAGGGCAAGCCGACTTCCGCGGAGCGGTCTTCGACTGACGGGAGTTGTCCAAACAGTTGGGCCTCAACGAAGGTGGCCAACGCGCGGAGGGTGAGACCCAGCGGGTACTTCACCTTGTAGGCCAGCTTCGAGAGCCGGCCGTACTCGTTGGCGTGGCGAATCATCAGGATCAGGGCGCCGGCACACTCCTGCTCATGCCCCGGTTTGACGTTCTTGTCGCCGCCGTAGTCCTTGTTGTTCGGATCAGAGGAGTGGCAGACCATTCCCGGTGCTTTGCCGGTGCGGAGGCCATTCCACAGACGCCGAAGATTCTTGATCGAGTACCACTTCGCCGGATGCGGCTTCCCGTGGTTGACCTTGAGAAAGGGGCAGGTGTCGCAGACCCGAATCATCTTGGCGGCACTGCGGCCGATCTGCCCGATCTTAGGCTTCTTGCTCATTCCTGCTTTCTGGGTTCGATAGGTTCGGCGATCAGATTCTCTTTCTTCATCAGAGCGAAGAGATCGGCCTGCTCGATCAGGTGCCGAGTCTCCTGAGCTGAAAGCTGCTTGCGGTGATCCGCTTCGAGCTTGTCGATGTGAGCCCGCCAGTCCCGACGTTCCTGGCGAATAAGAGAGTTCAGCCGGCTGATCTCCCGGCTGTCTTCGCGGCGAGCGTCACTGTACCGCTCCTGAAGTTCGCGACGTGCCTTGCCGTGAGTATCGTTCAGAGCGAAGAACGTCAGCATCCAGGTGATGCCGACCAGCAAGCCGGCCTTAACGAGATCCATCTTCATGGTGACCTCCTGTCGTTCGGCCCATTCTACTTCTCCTTCTTCCCGAACTGAATCAACCCCTTGAAAACGAAGAACCCACGGGCCTTCGCTTCCTTGAGGAAGTCTGTCAGAGAAACGCGGCAGCGACAAACTGTTCGATCGCCTAGAAAGACCTCCCAGTTGTCGCCGCCGGACGCGTTTCGAGCCCAGCCCGAGACTGGCCGGATGCTCTCCGGCGGAATCTCCTGCTTGAGCTGGGCACTCAGTAGCCGAGCGGCTTTAGCCCGCTGCAGCCCCACAGAAACAAAATGCGGACGTCTCACCCACGTGCCTTACGGATCTGGGCCATCTCGTCTGGCACGTAAATGCCAGCGACGCGGAAGAGCGTGAGAACGACCTTACCGATCGGCGTCAGCACCAGGCTCTTGTTGACCCAGTGATCGCTCTCCCGCCGCGGATTGCGGATTGTCGGGATGACGCTGGGATTCTCGATCACCAGGCCTCGATTGACCAGGGCCATCTGGGTGGCGATCACGTTATTCGGCCGGAGGACGCTGCCGCCCTCCCGCGTCCGAGCCCAGTGCATTCCGCCTTCGATGCTCGTCAACATCTCCATCATCGGCTCGCTCAGGGTCAGGTGGAACCCGGTCCTGAGTGCGGTGCGAAGGAAGGCCGCAGAGCTATTGGCCAGGATCTCGTTCGCACCCGACTTCTTCACCTTCGCTGCGCCCTTGAGCCGGCGCTGGTCGTCTTTTCGAATTCGAACTGTCGGTTTACGGGTTGCCATAGGGTCCTTTCAATCCGCGGGTTTTGAAATTCGAAGACAGGGAGATGCCTTCGCAACACGATTCCAATCGTTGACGATCGTGAGATCGATCCCGTTGGTGGCGTCTCTCGCGGCCTCCTTGAACCGCCAGAAGACTTCGTGGACGGCCTTGCAATGCTGGCAGCTCCAGCACCGTTTGCGGCCAGGCACAAGCTCGTCAGCCAGCTTGTCGAAGCACTGACGGGCTAGGTCCGGTGGCGTCTTAAAGAAGTCGCTCCCGAACAGCCACTCCAGCTTGTCGTACTCGTAGTCGCTGCGAACCGTATGGCAGTCGTAGACGTCCTTCGGCTCGACCCAACGCTCGCAAGCCAGCGTATGGAGGTGCATCGCAACGACGATCAGCAGTCCCTCGGCCTGCCTCTCCGGCGGATCAACGAACCCGATGACGCGACCGAAGAAGTCGCTGCCAGCGGTTCGCCATTGAATGAAATCGCCTCGCTTGGCATGGGAGTTCCGGCCAGGCGAGGCGATTGGAATTTCGGGAAGGCGAACCTCCCCTTCAGTGGTGACGGTGACGTCTGTTCGCATGGATCTCCGGGATGAACATGGGCAGCCAGCCGAACGCGAGGATCGTCAGGCCAATGACAACATCAAATCGGTTCAGCATCCTGCGGTCCCTTGTAGAAGTGCCGGACCATGTCCGGCTGTTGAACTCCGACGATAAAGACATCCCCTTGTGGGCCGGGAACGTACGGCGGACCCGTATGTCCGGGAGGCCCAGGGATACCTTGCGGTCCCTGGGGACATCCACAGCGTCCACGGCACCCCAGCACTCCCTGCACTTCAATCGGTTCCATCTCATTCCTTGAGTGAGTACGGAGCCAACACGTGGACTCCACCAACGTCAACGTGGTGGGTGGTTAGCTCCAGCGGTTCGTTGTAGTCCCGGAACTTCGGGACGCACGCATTATCCTCACCGATCCGGAAATAACCAGTGGACATCCACGGCGCACGGTGCATGCTCGTGTGGCGCTCCGGCAACGTCCGGTAGTAGAGACGGTTCTTGTTGACCGGCGTCCCCGGCACAGGCCGGTTGAACGACAGGCCCACGACAGGCCCGCTGGGCATCGCAGTCGCGCTCAGGCGAACCCGGGCCAGCGTCGCGGCGAAGTATCTCGCCAGGATCCACTTGTGATCCTGGCCGGGATAGAACACCTGGTAGGCCGTGTAGTAGTACTGCCGCTGCTCCTCGGGGATGTCTCCCTTCCAGCCAGCGTTCTGCAGATCCGTGCCGGTGGCCCGGCCCTGCAGGTAGTTGTAGAACAGCGGCGCCAGGTTCTCGACTTCGAGGCTGAAGGACGACCAGTTCGTCAGCATCGATTCCCGGATGGGTACGACACTGTCGCCGAGCATGAACTTCAGGAGCCGCTCGAACTTGGCAGCGTACTCATCGATCGCGGCGGCGCGAGTGACGCCGAACAGCACCCGGTCCGTAAGGTCCTCGATCCGGACGTGAAACTCGACTTCCTTCCCGTGCCGCCGCATGCCGTCCCGCAGGCACAGCAGCTGACGGACAGCGAAGAACTCCAGGATGTCGAGCGGGGTCGCGTCCTGCTTGCTGCTGCCCCAGGGAACGAGCACGTTCAGCCGATCCGAAGACCGCAGCACGCCCCGAATCGCCGCCTGGACTTCCGGGGACGGCATCGGTCCGTAGCGTCGCTGCTTCGTGCCGAACAATTCCGCGGAGATGGCTTCGAACTGCACTTCGGAGGACACGTTCATCTTGGGGAAGGACGTGTACATGAATTGCGTGATCAGGTCTTCGTAGGTCACAGCTATCCTCATGACGTTGGTGGTGGTAGAACGAAATCACCGACAGGAGGTCAGTGATGCCGTTCCGAAGCAAATCGCAACAGAGATGGATGTTCGCCGCCGAGGCCAGAAACGAGCTGCCCAAAGGGACAGCTCGTCGCTGGGCCAAGGAGACAAAGAAACAGAAGGGCGGGTTTACGGCCCTTCCGGAGAAGGTTCCTCAGACGGAGAAGACGGCTGCGGATCTTGCCCGTATAGCCCTTCGCGCAGTGTTTGCCGGGTCATCGACCGAACAAAGTCGATGACGCGGTCATTGCCCGCCGCAGCGCGGAACAGGATAACGCGGTGCATCGCGACCAGATCCGCGTTCGTGATCGGGCCATCCGCTTCCAGGGCCTGCCGAACACCGTCGTGGAGCGATCCGACGATCGGCGGGAAAAGGATGTCGTACAGCCCGTGCAGATCCAGATCCTCCGTGTCTGACACGAACATGCACAGATCCCGGAGGAGCCGTACAATGCGATTCCGCTGATCAACGTCCATGTTCGGCAGGACGTCTTCCTGGGCTACCGATCCACGAATCAGATTCGCTATCGGCTCGATCCGGGTCACGGTCAGATACTCCGAGGGACCGATGACCAGCCCGTAGGCGGCAACGACCATGTCCTGGTTCTCGGCCAGATCTTCCTGGACCTCAGACAAGGACTGCTCGTTTGTCGGGTCCTCCTCCAGGGTCTCGCGTTCGCCGGGCTCAACTTCGATCAAAGACGGGATCGTGATGGACCCCGTGCGATGCTCGATCGTCATCAGCACGGGAAGCCGATCCGGCTCCATGTCCTCCTCGTCGTCATCGTCGTCAGCGTCGTCGGGCTCATTAGCGAGCCCCTGGATCTCGTCCCGCAACCTCTTGTTCCGGAGATTGATCGTGCGATGGGCCTTCGCCAGCTCGTCCTGCGTTTCCTTGGGATCCCAGGTACCCTCGGCGCCGACAGCGGCCATCGTCTTATGGATCGGCACGCCGACCGAGGCGAAGTACGCCTCGACTCCGCCAGTGAGGCCGTCCATGTCGAGTAGGACGAGCCCGGAACGTGTCACCTCCGCGGCCACGGACGAGGCAAATGAAAACGCACGATAGAACTCGGTCATCGCTTCCTGGAGCCGTCGAATCGCGTCGCTGCCCTCCGGAGCTCCGCTTTGAGCCAAAATCAGTGAAACGTGGTGTGGGCCAAGAACCTTCATGAGTGTCCTCTGGAAATGAAGAAAGGCCACCCGGAGGTGGCCTTTCGTGTGACGCGGTGTGGGAGACTCAGGCTACGGTGCCTGGGTCGTCTTCGGCGGCAGGTTGAGGAGTGAGCTGGGCGACATCGGACCAACGTAGATCGTCGGGAATGAGCCCTTCCACTTCTCAATCTGGGTCTTCTGAACCTCCAGCTGCCGCAGCTGCAGGTAAATCGGAAGCTGCTCGCGAGCCTTCTCAATCTCGTAGGCCGACGCATCGGCACGAGCTTTAGTGGCCTCCGCTTCCGCTTCCGCACGCAGTTGAGTCGCGGACGCCTCGCCCTGTGCGGCGACCTTTGCGGCGTCGGCCTTACCCTGGGCTTCCTTCTGGAGAGCCGCCGCCTTGGAAGTGGCGATCGTCTGCTCTTGCTCGGCGTTGAACACCTCGACGAGCTTCGTCTGGATGCTCTTGTCCTTGTAGATGAAGCCGCCCGAGATCCCCAGGTTGGTGATCGTGATCCCGCGTTCGACAAAGAACGCAGTCGTGGCTTCGATAACCTTCTTGATGTGCGGTGTCGCTTCCAGCCGGAGCTTGTCCATCCGCTGGTCGGTGACTTCGAGCCCGAAGGCGGTCTGGACGTAGGCTCGAACCTCACGGTCCAGCACTTCGGCGAGCGTCTCGTTCCTGTAGTTGTGCAGGAACTTGACCGCGTCGTCGCGGGATGCGATTCGTGCCGTGACAGTCCATCCGGTGGAGAACTCCACCTGATCCGCCGTCATGACCCAGATGGCTTCGTTCTTGTTCGACGTACCGCTGTTCTCGTCGGCCGTCCATTCCCGGGTGACCGGCGAACGATCGACCTTGATCACGATAGCTGCGTCGCGCCACTCGCCGTCCGCACCCATGTACTCATAGCCTTTCGGGACCCACTGCTGCGGGATCTCGACCTGCTTGGTATTGACGAGCTTGGCTTTCAGGAAGGCTTCGCTTTCCGTCGAGGCCTGGTCAGCGTTGTCGCCGACGTAGGGGATGACGAACGCCTCTTCGTTCGTGCCGATCGTTTCGAACTTCACCGGTTTGAACGGCTTCCACCAGCAACCACTGGAAAGCAGAGGGAGCAGCAGAGCAGCGCCGGTGGTCCACTTTTTGAACCACTGCTTGTCGACCCCGCCGATCAGGATCGCGAGCGCGACCAAGGTCAGAAGCCCGCCACCGACAGCCCAGCCGCTGTTCTCCAGACGGCGACGGAGCCGCTGCTCCGCCACTTTATCTTGCTGCCCGGCGTCGAACTGGGCGTGGATGGACTCATGCGTTTGCCGGACAACAGTGGTCTCCTCGTAGTATGCCCGGGCGCCGACAAACGCACCGAACATGATGAGTACGACGATCAGCCGATAGATCATTGGAACAGGCTCCTGCAGGAAAGGGACGTAACACGAACGGCAAACCGTGCCGATCGGATCACGGGAAATCATTTCGGATTGAGCTTGGCGTAGAGCTCGTCAAGACGCTTCTGAAGATGACCGGCTTTGATCAACTGGTGCAGCCGCTGTCGGGTGAACCCCAATAGCGCCTGGCAACGCTTACCGGAAACCAGCTCGGGACCGAACCGCCACATCTTATGACTTGGGCTATCGCTGAGAACCCAGTTATCCGGACCCAACGGCTGATCAGGATCTCGCTTCCGCAGATAGCGATTTGGTGGCAACGGACCAACGACGGCAAAGAACGCCTTGAAGGACGCCTGCCATTCTGGAACCATCAAGTGACGGTGGTTATTCCAACCAGAATAAGTATGCCGATCCTTCGACGTGGGGTTGCCGCGATTAGAGACGCACCCACAAGACTTCTGAACGTAAAGCGCGGTCCGAGTTACGTCAAACTCCTTACCGCACTTCGGGCACCGACAAGCGTAGACAGCGATGTTCCGAACGAAGCCCAAATGCCGTAGGACCTCAATTCCAGTCGCGGTTGTCTGGCCTGAGATGTCTTTGAACCTGGTCCCCTTAGCGGGGCGAGGATCGATTTCCATAGGTCCTCAGCCCGAAACGGGCCAGTCAGTGGTGACGGAAAAGCCGCGGTCTGCGGCGAACGCCTCAACGATCGCGAACTTGGGATCCGGGCCGACAAAGCCGAGAACCTTGACGAAACGTCGGGAGCCGCGGGCGAGATCAGTGAAATCCTTCACGTACGAACGGAGACCTTTGTACTTAATCCCGAGCCGCTGCAGCAGATCTCGTACGGCCTCCTTCGTTTCCTTCGCATCAGTCCTCGGAGTGTCAAGCCGGGCGCCTTCAAGAGACAGCTTGAGGCCGACCACCTCCAATGCGGACCGGAGCTTACCGGGATCGACTTTGTAGGTCGAGCCCGGGTGGTGCAGTTGGACGTCGTCTGAGAGCATCAGACAGAGAAGTTCGATGCGATCTGTCATCGGCACAGGCTCACAATGAAGAGCAGAGGGATGAGGAACAGCAGCCAAATGTGAATCAGCGCGTTCCACCGGAAAAGCTCGCGACCCTGCGGTGTCACGTTGTCGCCAACAATGGCCCACAGCAGGAAAAGGAATATCTGGAAGAGGAGATCCGCTCCCGCAAACCAGTTGAGGAACGTGGTCATTCCAGGAACTTCCCGTGGGGTAAGGCGGCGGAAAACTCCCAAGCGTCGTACGGCTCGCCGTCGTCGTCCCGCTTCGTGCGTGCGAGGGCGTCAACGTCATAGTCACGAACTTCGACGACGAGATCGTCCGGGAGGTTTCGAATCTCCTGAACTGCTCCGTGCTTGACCACCACGGTTATGCTTGGGTTTGACATCGTGCTTCGATCCTAGAGGTTGACTGTGGTATTCCTCGATCGTGAATGGTGCGATCGTCGCATCGTCCGTGATCTTCATCGCGAACTCGGCAGCCTGCTGTTTCTCTTCGTCGTGAAACCGCTTCAGAACGGAACGTCCGTAGCGAAGGGCGCCGATGCAGTGGTTGCCGTGCTCCAGCACGGCGTCATCGTCGAGTCCGAGCTGCTTGAGCCGCGGGATATCGACGTGGCAGATCATGTCTCCATCGTGATGAACGATGTTGTGCAGATCCTGAGGCGTCAGAGGGCCGAGCCAGCCGCGAGGAGCGCCCTGGCGAAAGGGACACTCCTGGCACATGCGCAGCCGATCGTATCGAGGCATACTGCTCCTAGTGAATGTCGAGCGCACGGGCGTGATCCGCGTGCATGATCTCGTGCGGAATGGCGCGGCGGGCCAGATCGAGAATGGCATCCAGCGGAAGCCGCTCGTCGATCTCCGCCTCAGCGACAGAGCCCCACTTCGATTCGTACCAGACATCTCCACGCCACTGAGCGCGGACACCGCCTACGAAGAGGGCATAGAAGCCAGGCTGGACGGGTACGGCGACCCAGGTTGTTTCGCCGGCGAACTGCCGGAGCTGGTTGTGATTTCGCCACTTGTAGGTGTACTGGTCTTCCGGCAGCGACGGCTTGTAGCGGTCAGACGTACGCCCGAAGAACAGACTGCCACGAGGAGAGATCCCTAGCAGCATCAGGTCAGGATCGGACTGCGGAAAATCGATCACGGGTTGCAGCAGGATCGTCTTGATCCGGGCCGCGTGCTTTCGGGTCCGCTCTCGCAGCCGCTTGTAGAGCAGCTCGTAGCGATCCGGCCAGCACCGTCGCCAAAGAACCCAAGCATGCTTCGGCAGAGACGTCCGGCTGCACCGCGAGAAGAAGAACGCAATCCGGCGCTTCTTTCCGCGGGTGAACCAGGCCATGTAGAAGTGCATCCGGCGGTGTCGGTCTTTGTGAGAGAAGCTGTACTCCTCTGGAAACCGAACGGCGAAGCCGTAGATCACACCGGAAGGCGAAAACGCCTGATCCGCGTACCGGGCCAGTATGCCGTTGATCTGGCCGTCAGTCGGCCGTTGCGACGGCGGAATAAGACGCTGGATCTCCTGCAGCCGATACTTGCGCTGAAGGTAGGACGGATCCGTCAGCTTCCAGGTCTTCTCGACAAGCACCTTCAGCCGGTTGTAGACCTGAGGGTGCATCCCGGCCGTCCGATTCCGACCGACCTGCTTCTTACGACCCCTGGGCACGAAACGCCTCCACCAGCTGCATCAGCTCTTCGAATCGCTCGTCGTCGATGTCCGGGTCCCACGCTCTCCAGATCGTCTTGGTCTGGAAGTACGTGAAAACGTGCCGCTTCATGTCGTGGCGAACGCCAGAGACCATGAACTCGGCGGCGAGCTTTGCGACTTGTTCAGCATCCGTGTCGGCCATCCGGTTGGCGTGACGGACATTGCGTGCATACCGCGTCTCTAAGACGACTTCCGGCTGATCCATGTCAGATCCGATAAACAGGCGAATGCTCGTCCGGCTTCGCAAACAGCTCCGGCCGCTTGTGCTCGTACAGATTCTTCGGCCAAACCGCGATCACAGTCCGACCACTGCCCTCGTAGGCGTTGTTGACTGCCTCTGTCAGTGCTGCACTGGAGCTCACGTTTGTCAGGTAGTCCTTCGAGCCCTGGATGATCGCCGGCTCCAGGTTGATACTGCATGACAACTCGGTGTCCTGTACCACCAGAATGCAGTAGTCCTGGTGGTGACCATCCGGCGCTTCGAGCAGGGCTGTATCGTCGTCCAGCCGCTCAAAATGGATCTGCCCATTCAGGATCGACAGCCGGATCGCAGAGGCTGGACCGTCCGCATGAACAAGGATAACGTCCTTGCCATCCGGCGAATCGAAGACCCCACCGCCGTACAGTTCCGTGAAACTGTCGGCACCTCTCTCCTCGACGGGATAGTGCGGCTTCTTGGCTGCAGGCGGGGACACCACCTTCTTTTCTTTCAGCACCTGCGAACTCGTGCCTCGCGGCCTGCCCTTCGGCCAACCGCCGCGGCGTCGCGGTTTGCGTTCTTCAACTTCATCCAGGTCGTACGACTCCTTCGCACGAACCGTGGTTGCTTTCCTTTTGGCCATGACCTTCTCAATACGAATGGAGATGCTCATTCCGCGGCCGGTTGCAGTGATCGACGTCGGCCAGCGTGGAGTTGAGCGGAAAATGCGTGATGTGCCCGCAACAGTCGTGATCGCGGTAGTAGCCCTTCTCGTCGCTCCACCTCTCCCTCGGGAGGAAGCGATGATCGACAACGAACCCGCGATACTTCCGGCGGAAGTAGATCATGTACGTCACCCAGATCGAGTTGGCGATCGTGACGTTGAGGGCGCCGACGGCACTGAACCACGCCCGGTAGCTCGGGTAGTAGATGAAGACGTTCCAGTAGCCCCAGGCAGTGAAAAAAGCGATCGGAAAGATCGAGATTCCCTTCAGCACCTTGTCTCTTCGGATCTGGCGAATGTTCAACCAGACCAGACAGCCACCGACGATTTCAAACAGCCCGTTTGTAAAGTCCAGCCAGCTCACGATGCCTCCGAGCATCAAGCGTTGTCCCCGTCCGGGACGAGAAGCCCAGGTTCGTCCTCGGGCTCGACCCATTCTGTCGGGTGGACGTCGAACTCGGCAATCTCAGGGTTGCCGATCTCATCAAGAACGCCCGGCGTCGAAGTCGCCGTGTCGAGTAACTGCCCAAGACAAACCCGGATATCCTCCGGGGTCGTCTTGGATGGATCAAACGTCACGCCCAGCATGAGCGTGATACTCGTCTTCATTTGGACCCCGCAAGGGAGCAGTCAGGCTGCTCCAAGAACAAAAGCGGATCGTCCACAATCGGGTGCGATAGCGCAGCCGGCTTGTTGACGTCCGCTTCGACACTGTCCATGAACTCTCTCTCACTGCGGCTGGACTCGACAGCGTCGTGTCCGGCCAGCGGCAAGGCGATTAGCGTGACCACAATGACCAGCTCTGCAAACGGAAGGCAGCCCAGGGCTGCCAGAACAGCTTTCATGAGGGCTGCCTCCAAAAGAAAGGGCCTCCCCGAAAGGAGGCCCCGGTGCCGGAAAAGGAAACTCAGTTGGTCGACGGGAGGTCGACCTGTTCTCCGTCGTTACGAGCGATCAGCTTCGCGATGACGGCGCCGTCGGTGTTCTCGCTCAGGAACCGAACGGCTCCATCAGCGAAGACAGCCTGAGCACCACCCACATGGAAGCTGTAGATCTCGTCGTTCGGGCCACAGTTGTTGGTCGTCCACGGGCAACCCGGGGTCGGGCTGGTCGGTCCACCGGTCGGACGATTGTTGTTGTTGATCAGACGATGCGTCGAACCAGCCTGAGCCGGCGGGCCGGACACACCACTGCCGTTGTCGGGATCAGCCCACCGATTCGGGCACCGGCTGGCCGAGCCCGATCCGGAAGCGTCCTTGCAGTTGTCCGTGGTCCCACCGTTAGCGGTGGAGGCCAGGTACTTGCTGCGGATCCCGCCGTTGGCAGTGAGGTACTGCTTGCCGGCGTCTTCCGCGATCGCGACCGTGTTGCTGGTTCCGTCCGTGATCAGACCCATCGCGGTGCCGCCCAGAGACAGAGCTCCATCGCGACGCGAGTTCCGATCCGTGGACGTCGCCGGATTCCGCCGGCCGAGGGCCACCGTCGTCGCCGAGGTCCCCGTCAGGTCCGTCGACGCGATCACGATGTCGGTGTAGACGGTCGGCATGTAGTCGGTCTGACCGTACCCCATCTCATCATCGACGTAGACACCGTTGCTCGGGCAGAGCAGGGCGGCGATCTTCGTCTTGGCGGCTTCCCGGTTCCGGTACTGCGGCGAGGTCGTGACCGTGCTGGCGGCGTTGTAGTGGTACTTCAGGTCCATCGTGTTGTACACGGGCGCCTGATCGAAGTACGGCAGCAGCGACGTGAACGTCGAATGCGGATCGAACGCCGTGTCGTGCTTCGTGCCCACCCACTGACCGTTGGTGAGGGTCAGCCCCTCGGTCGCCAGCCCGGACGCCTGCGTGGCCGTCCAGTTCGTTCCTTCCCCACCACTCGGGAACCGCTTGTAGGCGGACTCGTAGTTGTGGAGAGCCAGTCCCATCTGCTTCAAATTGTTCTTGCAGGTGCTGCGACGAGCAGCCTCGCGCGCCTGCTGGACCGCTGGCAGCAGGATTGCCACCAGGACTGCGATGATCGCGATGACCACCAGCAGCTCAATCAACGTGAAACCCCGACGCAAAGAAGAACGTGCCATCGGAAAAACCCTTGGCCTGTCACTCACAGGCAGAGGCCGTCTGAGACGGCGGATGTGGAGCGAATGCTCCAAAACAAATGCCAGGAGTATTGCACCCCTGGCACCTGTGACTTGTCAACTCGGATCGGCCGCGGCTTTGGCAGCGGTCTTCGGCTGCCAGTTCGGATTCCGCAGCCGGCGGATCTCTTCGCGAGCCGCGATACCGACAGCCCGCTGGAAGCCCAGCCGGCGCCAGAACGGCTCGTTCTTGCCGAAGTTGTACTTGCCGTGCAGCTCGGTTCCGTCCGGTCGAACGACCGTGACCGAGGTGAAGCCGCCCTTGGCCGAGACAACCTGGCCGAAGGGAATCATGGAGAGCTGCGGGAAGCCGAAAGGACGCTCCCCTCTCCAGACGAGCTTGCCATCGGCCTGAGCCAGTTCGAAGTCGTGACGAGTCATCACGGTATCGAACGTGACCGGCTTGCCTGGATCGGCGATCTCGACAGCCACTCCTTCAAGCCGGCGGTAGTGCCGACCCTTGATGAAGTAGCCGTTGTCGAGCAGAAGTTTCACTGTGTTCAATGGATCCTCACGGAATGCGAAGTGGTGTGTAGCCAGCGGCAATCCGAAATCGGTTGATCCGCTGATAGAGAGCTAACCGGCCGTACTGTTGAGCGAAACGGCGCTGGCAAGCTGAGATGTCGGAGCGGTCGTAGGTCCGCTCCCAGAACAGAAGGTAGATTCGGAACATCCGTAGGCTCATACGGCCCTCAGAATGATCCTGTCTTGCATGGCCCAGACGAAGTCTGCACCGTTCACCCAGCTCCCGGTGGAGCAGCGTCAAAGTGTGACTCATTGTCTCCTACCCGAATGCCCCGGTCTTTGAGATACCGGCGGAGTTTGACTTCCGTGCCTATGAAATAGCCCTTAACGCTGCCGACCATCATGTCCGGTGCGTTTGCGTACAGCGTGTCCAAGGACAACACCACGTCGCGTAGCAACTCCTGCTCCACAGTCAGACGGGTCAGAGGAACAGCATCCACGCCCTTGGAAGCGCGAACCTGATCCTCGACCCATCGCATCGCCATGAACGTTCGATCCGCGACCTTCGTGCGAAAGACGCGAGTCTGAGTTCGTTTCGGGAAGTCGATCGCCGCGGTGACCGTCTTCGGCGTCGTCCAGAGCCGGACAGGAACTCCAGCCAGCTCGTAAGTTTCGTTTGGTTTCCGAGAAGGCAGTCTGTTCACGTGAGCCTTTTCACAAAAACGGTTTCGTCCTCGCTGCTGAAGTCCGCGCGGAACTTTCGCCCCTTACGGACGAAGGTCGCCGACTTCTTGGGTCGACGATCCAGGACGACGACCTCCTCGCCGGTCCATGTCGTCAGGGCGGTGCCTTGGCCGTGCCGCTTCTGGTAGAAGATGCGGCCCTGACCTACTTCGCAGGTCTCGTCCAAGCCTTTGATCTCGGCTGTGCTGAGGAGCTGGTTGTGAACCTTGGCCTCCTCCGGCGTCACCGGGACCTGGCCAAAGGTCGAATCGAAGACGAGCCCGGCCTCGTTGTCGAAAAGGAAGCCGAGGTGGTGCCTCGTACCCTCCTGAACAAAAGTGAGGAAGCCACCAGTTCGATCGAGCGGAGGAAGCTCTGGAGGTTTAACCCCGGGCAGCCGGCCGATCATAACCGCGTGCGCGATCGTCGTCTGGCGTCTTCCGGAGGCCGACATCGCGACCCAGCCAGCTTTGGCCTTTTCCAGTGACTCCGTAATGCCGGCGACGGCTTGAAGCTCCTGGATCGCGATCGGGCCTTGATCGTCATCAAAGACGTTCGGATACGTGTCAGCCATGATGGTTCCTCGGGTGAAAGTTGCGGCTCCGCCACACGGCTGGAACCATTGAACCGTGCGAGTTTAGCCTTAACTCCTGCTATAACCCTGTGATCAAGATGGATGAACTAGCGGGAGCGACTGTCTGTAAGCATGGCCCTTCTGCTGACCTTCCTGCCGGCGCACCAGTTTCCTACAGGATGTAACGCTCGCCAGGGCTGTGGGTGCATTGCCCGGAATCCTGGCCACTTACTCAGCGTTCCACGGGTGGTCCTGAGCGGCTAGCGCTTCAGGCCTCATCCGTGCTCGCCCCTGGCAGCGGGGCTAGAAACAGAGGTTGATTGTCAGAGCCTCTGCTCTTGGACTGTTCGGGCTTGAGTCGAAAATGGCTCGTGCCTGACTGCGACGTACAGCGGCCTGCGCAGCGGAGGAGCGTTTCTGCGTTAATCTGGCCAGCAGGGACCACAACATCAGGATCGAGACGTGGTGCTAAAGGTCCTCACGTTCTACCGCCACAACATCAGGATCTAGATCCAAACATTGCCGGGGCTGTGGACACATTGTCCTGAATCCCGGCCACTTACGCAGCGTTCCGCGAGCGGTTCCGAGCGGCGAGCGCATTCAGACCTTACTCGCGCTTGGCCCCGGTGATGGGCCTAGACATCGGGGTTGAAAGTCAGAGCCCCTATTCGGATGCAGCAGCGACTGCCGACTTCTTGGCCTTGTGGCGGATCGCCTGGGTGACCTGGCGCTCCGTCGTGACGATGGCGTGCTTGTGGCTGGTTCGCATGGCGTCCCAGCGGCCGGCACTGATCCCGACGACAATCGCGTTCGGGTTCTGCTTCTGAACTCGCACGAGCTGCTGCTCAGCGAACTCAGCATTGCAGAAGATCAGCATCCGCCCCTTCGGATCAACGAAGGGGACCGGCTGCGGATCTGATGGAGTGAAGATGGCCCACCGGATCGAATGCGACCGGTGGCGAAGAGCGGGTTCAAACTTGGCCATGAACTGATCCTTCAGAGGATGGAGTGAACGGAACGCAGCATCGTCACTCGGACGGGGCTTGTCCAGGCTCCTCGTTAGGGAGGTTCGCCTTCACCGCCGCCGCCAGGTTGTCGTAAACGTGGGCAATCCCCTCCGGCGACACGGACGAGAGCAGCACAACACGCTCGCTCATCCGGACTTCGTCTTCAGGCATGCCGGTCTGATCTTCAGCGTGCGGCAGGAGGAAGAGGATGTACTCCATATCGTCCGGCAGAATCGCCTTGAACGATTCCTCAACCACGGACGCCCAGTCGTCGCGAGTCTTGGCATCCAACTCGTTCAGGAGCGCCGGCTGACCGTCGTGGCGATAGTGCAGGTGACGTAGATACAGGCCAGCGTAGTAGATCGACATCAGCCGCGGTGGCAAGCTGCTCACAGTCATCCCGTGGAGCAGCGTCTCGCCAGTGTGCTTCTCGCCCGGTCCCGGCCGCACGCCGAAATTGAACGAGAAGTCGGTATCGGGCGGGAGCAGGTCAACAACCGCAAGCCGGATCTTTTCACCGAGCTCGCGCTGCTCCTCAGCCGACAGGTCTTTGAACGATTTCACAACAAGCCTTTCGTTTTCAGGCGTTCAACGATGAAGGCCTCGCAGTCCTCTCGGGTCGCAGGGCCGAAGATGGATTTACCGAACCAAGCAGCAGCCTGCTGATCCGACTTAGCAAGCGGATGGGCTGAGCCCCGTTCGACAACGATCGTGCGTCGCGGACTAACGCCGACGACTAGAAGATGGTGTTTGTTGGCCAGCGCTTCGAGGCGCCGCATCTGCTCCTGGATCTCGGCAATCCGAGCAGACTCAGATGGGGTAAACTCCCGAGCCATAGACTCCTTTCCGGATTCAATACCCGCGGATTGCTTATCGAGGAATGATGAAGCCGATCGCAAACCCAAAAAGGAATGCAAACGCCATAAGGCCGTACTCAGACGTATCGGACGTGATCGGTTTCGGAACAGGCTTGCCCTCATCGCAGAAGGCGCACCACCAATGCTCTGCAGCCAAGTAGTGCGGAGTCGGTTCGATCTGGCAGCCGCAAGGCTTCCGGACCCACTCAATCGTTGGGGCGTCGATTGTCGTCGCGTCCATGCTTAGCTCCGTAGATTGCATCGTGTAATCGGATCGACAGGTACATGGCGGATGATGCCCCGCAACCAGCCGAGAACCCGAGGGTCCAGTCGCCCTTGACCACGAGAAAGACCAGGGCGACATCCAGGAACGCCATCAGGAAGGCCGTGACAATGACCAGGCGCATGTGTCCGCCGATGACGTTCTTGTACTGGAATCCTTTAAGGAATACAGCCACAAACGACATGACGAACGAAACGAGGTAGATCACTTCCCTTCCAGAAACTTGACCGTGTTCACCAGCACCTGGGCGAGCTGTCGTGAGATCCGGAACCGCGGCGTGTTGATGAGGATGCTGCGGAGGATGTTGCCGTTGCGATGACGCTCGCTGCTCGCCTTCCAGTCGAGGGTCATCTCCAGGATGGCCGGCAGGTTCATCTCGTTGATCGGAGAGACGTCGTTTGCCGCCTCCTCTTGGAGCCGAGCGACCAGCCGCTCCTTGACAGCCTGCGGGATATCCGTCGACCGCTCCAGCGCAGAAATATCGGAGAGCATCTCCGGATCGGGCGTACCTTCCCGGTAATGCTCGGGATGATGGTCGTTGCGGCCGTAGTGGTGATCCAGTGCTGGCTTGAGAGCCGCAAGGAACTCCTTGTACTGCGGGTCCCCGAATGTCACGCCGTCAAGCAACGGCGTGTAGACAGCGAAGAACTCCGCTTCGGGAGACTGCAACTTGGAGAGGTCATGCCTCGATGCGCGAAGGAGAAGCTCCGTCGCCATGACGCCGAGAAGGTCACGAACCCGCGAGATGTGCGCCTGGGTCTGGACTTTCGACTCCGCCAGCGCGAGCGGGGTCACTTCCGGAAGTTGACTCGTCAACGAATACTCCTTGAGGTTTCAGCCGACTGATCGCACAGATGGCGTCAGCGGCCAAGACGATATCCGACAGCAAAGCGCTGTCAAAGATAATGCGAACCGCAGGGACTTCCTGTCCGTTGCGAGGCGGCAAGGACGTTGCTCTCACCTCCAGAACAGGCAGCCACCGGAACTCGCGTGAGTGAAGCCACAGGAACTTGTCCCCGACGACCACCTGAGCAGCCGCTGCCTCGTAGATGTCTCGGCCGGGTGCCAACCCACGCTCGTACACCAGACTTGCCAAACCGTCGAGGTTGGGCACCAGCGAGGCCAGAGACTGATTCGTGCGAATGAGCTTGTCCTCCGTGCGTCGAAGGTCGTTTTGAAGCTCATAGACCAGTCCTTCGACCGCCCCACTGACCGTATCGTCATAGGCGTCGAACTTGACGTGATCGACAGAAATCACTGCCCGCACCATTCCCGAAGGAGTGGTCTGGACGCGAATGAAGTTGATGGGCTGGAGTCCATCGTATTCGCGTGTCTCAACCCAGAACGCTTCAGCGTGAAAGAACCCTTCGAACTCTCCAGTTTGCAGCTTTACGGCCGTCTCAATGGACTTCTCGTCGAGCTGCGGTACGGCCCGAGCAAGCTCGCGGCGAAATTCGAGAGCGAGGTCGTTAGCTTCGAGCGCTGACTTGGGCAGTTTGATCTCGTCGGTCATGGTTGGCGACTGAGCCTTTCAAAGAGGAGATCCATCTCCAGCAGGTTCTCCGGTGCCAGTTCATCCGGCACGAAGTTCCAGCGGACATGGGTGTCAAAGAAGATCACCTCGATCCGCCGGCCATATCGGGAAAGGAGGTACGTCGGTGGGCCGTTGTTGGTGGCGTCCTCAAAGCCCTCCTGGAGGAGAACCGCGGGCGTGAGTTTGACCAGGCGCCGTTCTTCCATCGCCACAAGATGGCCGGCGAGCGTCATGAGGTCACGACGCTTCTGGCTGATGTTGACGTGCGGCACGGGGCCGACGTCAGATCGGTAGGGATCCAAACCCTGGCGGCTGTCCAGCTGCCGCTTGAGTGCTTCAACGAATGCCGTTCCACGAACGATCATTCCAGTCCTGTCCTTCCTGTTGAGGCTTCTTAACCCAAGCCTGATGCTCGTACGTGTCTGCAAGGACAACGAGCACAAAGGCAAACGTGATGAATACGATCATGGCCGCGAGCACCATGAGCATTTGAATGAGAATGTCCATAGTGCGTCGACTCCCTGATATCTGCGGATGAGACGGCCACCTCTCGTAACTGCGGGATTCTTCACCGGCATTGTCCTGCGGGGTGCCGGCAGCTGCCTGCATGCGCCATGCTCTGCTTTCGTGAACGATGGTCCTGCACAGAACCTAGAGCCGAGACCTGCATCCATTGGGCTGAGCTGCCTCGTGCGTGTGAACCTGCCCTCCATAGCAACCTGCCGAAAGGCCTCCTAGCGAACGTCTCGGGGCTGTGGACACGTTGTCCTGAATCCCGACCTTTCACAGCGTTCCGCGAGTGTCTCCAGGCGGCTAGCGCTCTGGATCTGATTCGCGCTTCGCCCTTGCAGCGGGCGTAGACACAGGGGTTGATAATCAGTGCCCCTGCTCTGGGAATTGTTCAACGTAATCTCACGTTCAGGACGTGGCACATTGTCTGCAATACGGACAGCAGACGCTGCCTAACCGGATTGTGCTGCCTTGATCCTGCGACATTCCCCGTAGACCTGCTGACGTACGGACTTCTTTCTGTCATGACACGATCGTCTGACGTGATACTGCGTCCGAGCGGAACATCACTCGCCGTGTCGGTGCTGTTGCGTCCCTGAGGTCATTGCAGTGCGCCAGTGCCGGAAGCTGCGTCCGAACCCTAACGAGGTGTACTCGAACGTCCGAATCTTGCCGCAATGGTATCCTGTCGCTCCTTGCAAAGCCGACACACTTCTCCAGGGACTTGCAGTCGAGTTTCAGGCGGGTGCACCGGACGTTTCGGGGCTGTGAGCACATTGCTCGGAATCCCGATCTCTTTCTCAGCGTTCCGCGGTCGAACCGGGGCGGCTAGCGCTCCCGGTCGACACCGCGCTTGGCCCTGGCAATGGGCCTGATCCAAGGAGTTGAAGGTCATTGCTCCTGGCTCGTCTCGCCTTCGTCGGAGGACTCTTCCTCCTTCTCCGGCGGCGTCTTGGCACGAACCACGATCCGCTTCGCACGAGCCTTCTGTTCGATCATGGTGCCAAGCATGGCCCACGGGAACGAGGGTGCGAAGGAGTGGTCCGTATCGTCATAAACGATCTCCGCCACTTTACGGCGGGCTGCGTAGGCAACAAGTGAGGCACTCACCTGGTGGCACAGCGTCTGGAGCCGGTTCCGGTCACGCCGGGCCTTCTCCTGAACGTGAGCTTGGAACGGCTTTCCGTCCCGCCGCGGTTTCCGATACTCGGCCTTGCGGTCGTCGCTCAGTCGAGACAACTCCCGCAGGTGGGCCGCGTGCCGGTTCGAAATCATCCGGGCGTTATCGGCGTTGTAGTTCCAGATCCGCTGATCGTCCATGTCTACGCAGACCAGGAGCGAATCCTTGTCTGAGCGAACCATCAGCGTGTTGTCGGGAATGGACTCTCCCTTGATGGGGAGCCACCCGACGATCTTCGCCATCAACCGCCGGCTCGACCGGTTCCCGTTTCCGTTCTCTCGGTCCTTGTTCGCCGGCCGGTGATCGCCGGGCTTGCCTTCGATTTCCAGCAGCGCCGCCTGGCCCAGGAGCTCGGGATGCTCCATCAGCCATTCGATCGCCTTCGTCTGCCGCTTGAACTGCCGGCCGGCAGAGAGCATCAGCTCGTGCCGCACTCCGCCGACATTGGCGATCAGGAAGATCCGCTCGTCCTTGCGTTCCAGCTTGAACCCGTCCGGCCGAATGGGAACCGGCTGCGGAAAGCGGAAGCTCGGCGGCGCAATCGCGTTTCGCCAGATCATGTCATATCGCAATTTGCGATAGCGCTGCTCGACTGACATCAGAACCGCCGAAGCGGTTCCCTTGCCGATCGTCTGCCACGATGCCAGCTCTGGTCCCATCCCGTACAGGTAGATCGGCGGCATCTTCGGCAGTTTCTCCTCGCCGGGACCGCGGACAACGTCGTTCGCCAGCAGCTTCCGGATCGCCCAGTTGCTGAGGTGAGTCACTGCCTCCTGTGCCTGCCGCAGGATCGGGCGAAAGACCTCCCAGTCCGCCGAGGCGATCGGGATCGTCATCGCGCGGATCGCGTAGGTCTTGCCCCAGCACTCCGAGCAGGTGAGCGTACTCCCAACGTTCTTCCAACCCCGCGGCGGGCGAGGCTTCCCTTTCACGGTCGGCTTGACGTTGCGCAAGGCGCCGCAGACCGAGCAAGCAATTTCGACAGTTTCAGTTGACGTTGTCGCCGTCTCCATTGAGCCCTCCGAAGGTAGTGAGTAGAAGTGCCTGTACCTTTGCCTTCATCTTCTCGATGATCGCGAGCCACTCGGCCTCAGTCTCGATCTCAACGTGCGGCATCTCCGACTGGAAGAGACGCCACTTATGTGCGCCCATGCCGATTCGAGCAACACCGCGATCGGCGCCAGCTTTCTGTGCGTCTTCATCGAGCCGCTGCAATATGGTGTCCGCAAGTGCCAGCGACTTCGGGACCACGATCTTCCCTTCCGCGTCGCGGAAGGGAATTTCATAACCGCCAAGGTAACTAAGCATAAAGAACCAACGAATCGATGGCACCCCGGTTACATTGACCCTGATAGGTTCCATGACGTCCTCAAAAGAAAAGAGACGGCAGGAAAGTCCTGCCGTCCCGGGATAGCTACTCTCCGTCAGCCAGCTTGCGGTACGCCTCGATCTGAGCGAGCTCGGCTGCGGTGAACAGCTCGGGCTGCGTCGGCTGAGGCATCCGGGCTCGCTTGTAAAGGCGAGCCAGCCAGAAGTGATCGATGTGGTAGCCGCTACGGTACGCTTCCATCGTCACCAGCTTTCCGGCTTCACGCGTGGCCGGCCAATCCGGGACCGGAACGTATTCCGAAGTCTCGGGACAGGCCAGCTTGAAGTTCGGTTGCGGTCGATTCAGTGGCCGGTTCTGAGGTTGCTTTCCCTCTTGCCGATACCACGTCGCCGCCAGAGAGGTGTGCTTCCTCATCACCAGACAAAGGCGCTTGAGGAGGGCACAGGTTTCGTAGTTACAGGGGTGGAATCCGTACCTGGATTCCGTCTCTTTGCGTTCGGTGACCTGAGTCATCGTTGGGTTCTCCCAATTTGAGCAGTTGATATCTCTTGAGGAGACGCCGTGTCTCCCCACTGACAAGACCTGTGGCAATCGCTGTCGCCTCGTTATTCCGTGCCGGCTCATGGAAGAGCACGAACGGAATGTGACAGTGCTGGAGGTGGGCAGCGCAAGCATTGAGCTGCCGAAGATCCTTGACCCCACACAAAGCAAGATGGGGATGTTCTTCCCACGTCAGATTCAAGAGGTGTTTAGCCTCCAGAGCTGCGTGGACCGCCTGCACGGCCCGTTGGGGCGGCGGTAGATCTTGTCGGACGAAGATGTAGAGATACTGCGTCACTGGGAGGTGCGGTCAATGTTCCATTGTGAGGTCCTCCTTCTGAAATGAACCCTGTGTCGGGGGCGGGATTCGAACCCGCAACCAACGGATTTGAAGTCCGGTGCTCTAACCATTTGAGCCACCCCGACAACAGGGGACTCTACGAGACTGACGACCGGCCGTCAATCTTCCTTGGCCGTCTGCAGCCACTCGCCGAGAGCGAGGGCCGACTCGTACGAGACATACAGCCGCACATCCTCGCAGACGGCCAGACGGCCATCCGGGGTGCAGACGGAGACCGCAATGTTCGTGAGCTGGCAGTCGACAAGAACGACGCCACCAAGAAGCAACTTCCTACCATCAGCACCTGTGATATCGGCGTACTGGCGGTAGAACTGCTCAAGTAAGGCCCGCGGACCGAGGACCCGCGACAAATGCACGGCGCCATACTTCGGCGACTTCCCGGGCGAGGACAGCTGCACGGAGCCGATCCGCCGTAGCTGAACCAGCAAACCCACTCCATCCATCCACTCGGGAATGAGCATCTTCGCGTGGAAGATGTTCGGATCGGGCGGTATCGCCTTGGGACGAAAGAACGCTGCGATCCAACCAAACACACGTCGAAGCATGGCGGACTCCTAGTTCATCTCGGCGTGACGACGGAGGCTCCGTCTGACCATCGCGCCGAGTTCTTCGTGATCGACCCACTTTCCCCGTTCAAGGAAGCCGTCCTCCAAGTCCGACGTTCGGACGAAGAACCGGACAGTCGTCTCTCCGCCGGCCGACTCCGTCTTGACGAGAGCATCGAAGACGAGGCCCGTCATGCCGACGAAGAAGACCGGCTTCAGGTTCGTTTCCAGGACACCGTCGTACGTCTTCGAGCGGATGCGGCGAGTCCGCTTCTTGTCCTGGTACATGTCGTACGCGTTCACGAGGAGCGCGTCGCGCACGGTTTCCGTCATCGGCTTGTCGCCCTGCATCAGACAGTACATCTGCATCGTGGGTTCCTCGGTTGGGGTTATTCGCGGATGCCACTTTTATTCCGAGCCAGCCAGAGCTTTTCGTCAAGGTCCACCGGGTGGATCTCCAGGCGATCGGCTTCGGCCAGGAACAGCTGCGTCACCCGCTCGTATTCACGCTTGGACTGGGGCGTGATCTTCGGGACATTGTGGCCTTGCTCCGCGAGCCAGGCCAAGATGTGAACATCCAGGACCGCGTAGCGATCCCGGCGGTTCGACCACCGCATGAAGAAGCGGCTTGTCTTCTGCTTGATCCCTTTGATGGCCTCCAGCTCCGCGACCGTACATGTGGCCAGATCGAGCTGGGCTCTCAACAGGCCGTGAAAGGCCGCGGAGTTCTTGTCGTAGTTGCCGACGCGAGCAGCCTTGAGGCAACTCACCAGCGTCGGCATCCTCTGAGGTAGGGACGCGAACCACGTCCCCTTCCAGAGACCGCGACGTTCGAGCTCTTCGAAGAGCACGATCATCTTGGCTTCTGCGAACCTCGCCGATTTGCCGGCGACGATCACCGCGTAGAGAACCTTGTATTCCAGATCCTTTGGAAACGACCGAGGCATCTTCTACCTTTTGAGCGGGTACAGCGGTTCGATCAGAACGTCGCCTGCAACCCACTTCTCCTGAGAGGTAAAACCACTCGTATATAGTGACGCAATTCCGCTGCCAATGAAGGCGTCGCTGCCGAACGCCATGTGCGGCCGGAAGATCATATCGCCCAGCAACA